>ENA-OOXA01000001-OOXA01000001.1-human-gut-metagenome-genome-assembly--contig:-NODE-1-length-226620-cov-5.785607_pt1 | contig 226620 bp, 188 predicted proteins | sample MGYA00241581_ERZ501331 | MGnify/ENA primary metagenome ERZ501331 (study PRJEB25962, sample SAMEA2042982) | human gut metagenome | biome: human gut; feature: human-associated habitat; material: faeces...
ACAAACATTAATTGTGATGCAACATCATCACCTATTTTGACACTTGGATCATAATTACTTTTGCTTCCAATTGCATCTCTATGTAAATCTATTATTATATCACTTGATGTTTCTTGCAAATCTTTTTTTACACTTTCCAATGACCTAGAATATGAGCCTGTATATGCAGGATAATCATGATATGTTTTGTCATGATTTACCTTAAATCCAAATCCAAGTAAATAATTTGTAAGTTCATCTCCTAATCTTGCAACAGTATAATTTAAATCTGTTGTTCTAAAATTTCCTGTTTGTTCATATGGATATGTTTCACTTGGTGTATAACTTTCACATGTATGTGTGTGAAATATTAATATATTATTTTTATATGCAATCACGTGTTCTTCCGATTACCAGATGGGGATCTTATATCAGGATTCGGAAATTTTACAGGCGTTGTGGAATCTTTTCCGCTCCCATCAGGATCTCTGCCAGCCTGTATTCCAGACATTTCCTATTGTCGCAGATGATCTGCCGTCCCTTTTTCAGTTTGTTGCAAACACAAGGGCTTCTGCCGATGTGACAATCTTTATCCAGCCTGAAGCATGTATTTTACCATTTCTGCGAAGAGATCTGCTGGAAGAGATTTTTAATTACAATATTCCCGGAGCAGATGCTGTTATCTCTATGGCAGATGCTTTATTTATCGATAATATGCAGAGGATCAAAGATGAAAAATTCATCATATACTTTACAGAATATGGTATGACACGCTTTCTGCAGGATGGATTATTCGAAGAAATCCCATCCACGTTTTACCATCCTCTGACTGTGAAACAGCGTATCCGTATCCTTCATGAAATCGCTCAGTGCTGTCAGAAGGGTGCTTATCGGATCCTGAAAAAACCTTTGAATCATCTGTCTGAAAATCTTCGAATGGCTCTTTGTGGAAATACGTGTTCCCTTACCTATCAGACAAATGCCGGAGAGCATATGTGCTTTGCGATCACTGAACCGTTTATCCTTCAGATTTTTCAGGATTTCCTGACAAATATGGACCCGGATGTTTATTACACACCGGAAGAATCTGCTGCGATCATTAACCGTATGATCCGGCAATTGGAAGCAAAGTAATATATGAGGAAACAAAAAGAATGCCGGTCCAGAAAAGAAGCGATCACCGGTGAAAAGCCAATGGCCGCCAGGGAACGGACCGAAAGCAGAAATCCGATCTGTCCGTCTCCCATTCCCTTCTGTCTTAAGATCGGTACCAGAAATACCGTAGACGCCGCCCATAAGATCCAGTAAAGGCTGCAGATGATCCCAAACCGCAGATTCAGCCCTGTTTCTTCTTTTTTCATATGTACAAATCCCCCGTTTTACATAATCGGGCAGTGAATATAACACCTCTGTATTCGCTGCCCTTTATAAATATTTTGTATAAATTGTACTATTATTCTCTGTTTTTCACAAGTTTATTGTTATATTTTCCCATCCATGCATTTTTTATCTAACAAAAAATCTGTTCTACATGATCTCTCAGTAAAACAGATTTTTCTTCAACTATATAAATATCCATAACAGATAAATTATCTTATTGCATCCTTCATCTCTTTCACATACGCCTTCACCTTCGGCACGCAGTCTTTGCCGTAGGCTCCGCAGAGCTTCACAATAGCTGATCCAACAATAGCACCATCGGACTGATCGGCCATTTTTTTTGCCTGCTCCGGAGTGGAAATTCCGAATCCTACTGCACATGGAATGTCTTTCTGGGATTTTACCAGTTTTACCATGGCCCCGATGTCGGTTGTGATGTTGGTTCGCATTCCTGTAACTCCAAGCGAAGATACGCAGTACACAAAACCTTCTGCCTCTTTGGCGATCATGGCAATTCGTTCATGGGAGGTCGGCGCGATCAGGGAGATCAGATCCAGGCCGTACTGTTTGCAGACAGCGTCGAACTCTTCTTTTTCTTCGAACGGAACATCAGGAAGGATCAGCCCGTCCATTCCAATCTCTGCTGCTTTTTTGATAAAGCGTTCCGTTCCATAAGAAAATACTACGTTGGCATAAGTCATAAACACCATGGGAATTTTTGTATTTTTACGGATTTTTTCTACCATTGCAAAAATTTTATCTGTAGTGACTCCGCCGGACAGTGCCCGGACATTGGCTTCCTGGATCACCGGTCCCTCTGCGGTAGGGTCTGAAAACGGAATTCCAAGCTCGATCAGGTCTGCGCCTGCTTCTTCCATTGCATATACCAGCTGCTCGGTAACCTCCAGTGACGGATCTCCGCAGGTTACAAAAGGAATAAATGCCTTTCCGTTTGCAAAAGCTTCTGTAATTCTCTTATTCATGAATATCCTCCCCTCTGTAGCGGGCGATTGCCGCACAGTCTTTATCTCCACGTCCTGAAATGGTAACTACCATGATCTTGTCTTTTCCAAGTGTTGGTGCGATCTTTTTCGCATAGGCTACTGCATGAGCACTTTCAATTGCCGGAATAATTCCTTCTGTTCTGGAAAGATACTCAAATGCATCTACTGCCTCATCATCGGTTACCGGCACATATTCTGCTCTTCCGATGTCATAAAGGTGTGCATGCTCCGGTCCTACGCCCGGGTAATCCAGACCTGCGGAGATGGAGTATACCGGTGCGATCTGTCCGTACTCATCCTGGCAGAAATAGGATTTCATACCATGGAAGATTCCCAGACGGCCGGTTGCGATGGTTGCTGCAGTCTCTGCAGTATTCACACCGCGGCCTGCTGCCTCACATCCGATCAGACGGACATCTTTGTCATCAATAAAATTATAAAAAGTTCCGATGGCATTGGAGCCGCCGCCTACGCAGGCCAGGACAACATCCGGAAGTCTGCCCTCTTTTTCCAGCATCTGCTCTTTGATCTCCTTGGAAATAACTGCCTGGAAATCACGGACAATAGTCGGGAACGGGTGGGGTCCCATAACAGATCCCAGTACATAGTGGGTGTCTGCGATACGGTTTGTCCACTCACGCATAGTCTCGGAAACGGCATCTTTTAAAGTTGCGGTTCCGCTTGTGACTGCATGGACTTTCGCTCCGAGGAGACGCATTTTGTATACATTCAGGGCCTGACGCTCGGTATCCTCTTTTCCCATGAAGACTTCACATTCCATGCCCATCAGCGCTGCTGCGGTTGCAGTTGCCACGCCGTGCTGACCTGCACCGGTCTCTGCAATGACACGGGTCTTTCCCATTTTTTTTGCCAGAAGCACCTGACCTAATACATTATTGATCTTGTGTGCACCTGTGTGGTTCAGATCCTCACGTTTCAGATAGATTTTGGCTCCGCCCAGATCTTCGGTCATGTGTGCCGCATAGTAAAGACGGGAAGGTCTTCCTGCGTATTCATTGAGAAGCTCTGTGAGCTCGCGGTTGAATTCCGGGTCGTTTTTGTAATGGTTGTATGCTTCCTCAAGCTCCAGAACGGCGTTCATCAGTGTTTCCGGGATGTACTGTCCGCCATGGATGCCGAATCTTCCTTTTGACATGTTAAAAATCCTCCTTTATGTTCCTCACGGTCTGTACCGCTTTCACTATTTTATCCGGGTCTTTGTGCCCATCGGTTTCTACACTGCTGCTTAAGTCCACAGCCCAGGGATGAAGCATTTTTATGGCTGTTTCCAAATTATCACACCCAAGGCCTCCGGCCAGAAACCAGGGACGTTTTATGGACGGTACCAGGCTCCAGTCAAAGGTCTCACCGGTGCCCCCGGCTCCCTGATCCAGAAGAATGTAATCTGCTTCCGAACGGATCGCCCGCTTTACATCTTCTTCTGTTTTTATGGAAAAAGCTTTTATCAGAAGCTGGTCTGTCATAATCTTAAGCTGTCTGATATAATCTTCGTTTTCCTGTCCATGAAGCTGTGCCAGGGAAATGGTTCCTTCGTTTAAAAGCTGTGCGGGAAGTTCCACCGGTGCATTGACGAATACGCCTACCGGCAAAATACTCTCATCCAGCTTTTCCCGGAGAGTTCGTAACTGAACTCCTGTGACGTTTCTTCTGCTTTTTGGAAATTCTACAATGAATCCACAGAAGTCTGGTTTTGCTTCATTAACTGCCTGAATGTCCTCCAGGCGGGTAAGGCCGCAGATCTTGATCCTGGTTCTGACCGGCTTCTCCTGCTGTTTCCGATCCGCACAGCCTCTTTCCTGTCGTATGGTGTTGTTCTGTTCTGTTTTCATCTCAGTGCTCCGCCATTTAACTCTTCCAACGCCGCTTTTTTGTCCGGGCTTCTCATCAGGGTTTCACCGATCAGAACGGCGCCTACCCGGTTTCTTTCCAGGATGGCAATGTCTCCGGCATTTTTGATGCCACTCTCGGAAACAAATACCACATTGTACGGTGCCAGGTTTCGAAGACGGATGCTGTTATTCATATCAACTTTGAAGGTTTTCAGATCACGGTTATTTACACCGACGATCTTCGCTCCTGCTTTCAGTGCTCTTGCCACTTCTTCCTCATCGTGGGCTTCCACCAGTGCATCCATTCCCAGAGATTCTGCCAGCTCTCTGTATTCCAGGAGTTCCTGATCATCCAGAATGGTGCAGATCAGAAGCACTGCCGATGCGCCAAATGCTTTTGCCTGATAGATCATGTACTTATCCACCGTAAAGTCTTTCCGGAGGACCGGGATAGCCACCGTTTCCGTGATCTCACGAAGATAAGTATCACTTCCCATGAAATAAAAAGGCTCTGTAAGGCAGGAGATTGCGGATGCACCTGCTGCCTCGTATTCTTTCGCAATTTCCACATATGGAAAATCCGGTGCGATCAGCCCCTTGGAGGGGGATGCTTTTTTTACTTCACAGATGTAGGACATGCCCGGTTTTTTCAGGGCTTCCAGAAAGGAAGGCTGCTGTGGTGCTTTTTCTGCCAGAGCTTTCAGCTGTTCCAGAGGAAGCTGAAGTTTTTCCTTCTGGATACGTTCTCTTGTCTTTTCTGCGATTTCTTCCAGAATGTTTTTTTCACTCATTCTTTGTTTGTCTCCTCGATATTTCAACTCTCATTCGGCAATTTCAAGGAGTCTGACAACTTAATATTTCAATTAATGGGGTTGCCGATTCCTCTCCTCCCGCCATTATCCTCAAATTTCATTGCTTAATCTGATAAATTCCTCAAGCTTCGCTGCGGCGGCTCCGCTGTCGATCAGATTTTCTGCCATCTTCACGCCGGCTTCCAGGCTCTCTGCTTTTCCTGCGATATAAAGTGCGGCACCTGCGTTCATGCATACAGCCTGACGCTTCGGGCCTTTTTCGGTTCCGTTTACAATGGCTTTTGTGATCTCTGCATTTTCTGCCGGTGTGCCACCTGCAAGTTCCTCTTTGCTGCAGCGAGTGTAACCGAACTGCTCCGGTGTGATCTCGTAGGACTGGAACCATCCATCCTTGATCTCGCATACAGAAGTCGGTGCACTCATGGAGATCTCATCCAGCTTGTCCTGTCCGAAAACAACCATTCCACGGTTCACGCCAAGTTTCATCATAACCTGCGCCAGAGGCTCTACCAGTGACTGATCGAAGACTCCCATCAGCTCCATGTTTGCACCTGCCGGGTTGCTTAATGGTCCGAGGATATTAAATACTGTACGGATTCCCAGCTCTTTTCGGATCGGTGCCACATATTTCATGGCAATGTGATAATTCTGTGCGAACAGGAAACAAATATTGATCTTTTTCAGGATTTCGGCACTTTTTTCTGGCGGAATGGTAATCTTTACGCCAAGAGCTTCCAGAACATCTGCGGCTCCGCTCTTGGAGGATGCTGCACGGTTTCCGTGTTTTGCAACCGGAACGCCTCCTGCCGCGATCACAAGAGAAGAAGTTGTGGAAATGTTGAAGGAGTTTGCTCCGTCACCGCCGGTTCCTACAATCTCCAGGACATCCATATCGTGAAGAAGTTTGATGCAGTGTGCACGCATACCTGCTGCAGATGCTGTGATCTCATCAATGGTTTCGCCTTTCATGGAAAGTGCGGTCAGGTAGGATGCCATCTGTACCGGTGTTGCCGCTCCATCCATGATCTCATTCATTACGGATTCTGCTTCGTCATATGTAAGATCTTCTTTTTTTGAAAGTTTGATGATTGCTTCTCTGATCATTCTTGTTCCCTCCTGTTCTGTAACGATCCTATCTTTTATGGATTACCATTCTCTGTCTTACAACTTCCGTACTGTCCGTTATCCGGGACAGTTTCTGTTCAATTTTACTTTTCCCTTACAACTTTCATAAAGTTTTCGATCATCGTTTTTCCATCTGGTGTCATAACCGATTCCGGATGGAACTGTAATCCGAAGATCGGATATTTTTTATGTTCCAGTGCCATCACCTCTCCGTCCTCAGATTCTGCGGTAACGACCAGTTCTTCGGGTAACGTATCCCGGAGCGCTGCCAGTGAATGATATCTGGCTGCCAGGAAAGTATCCGGCAATCCCTCAAATATCTGACTCTCACCAACTTTATGGATTTCCTTCTGCTTGCCGTGCATCAGCTCTTTTGCATAGGAGACGGTACCTCCAAATGCTTCACAGATGGACTGATGCCCAAGGCAGATACCCAGGATCGGCAGCCTGTCTTTGAAATATTTTATGGATTCAATGCAGATTCCCGCATCTTCCGGACGCCCCGGGCCCGGAGAAAGGATCAGGGCTTCCGGTTTCATATCCTCCAGCTCCTGTATGGTTACTTCGTCATTTCGTACGACCCTGATATCCGGCTCCACAGAACCGATCAGCTGGTAAACATTATAGGAAAAGCTATCATAATTATCGATCAGTACTATCATTCCAGTCCCTCCTGTGCTGTTTCGATTGCCTGTACAACGGCCCTTGCTTTGTTGCAGCATTCCTGGAATTCATTTTCCGGAACACTGTCTGCCACGATCCCGGCTCCGGACCGGATGCAGATCTCGCCGTTCTTTTTATAAACCAGGCGGATGGCAATGCAGGTGTCCAGGTTTCCGGCGAAATCCAGATATCCGATGGCACCGCCGTAAATACCACGTTTGCTCTGTTCCAGCTCCTGGATGATCTGGCAGGCACGGAACTTCGGTGCTCCGGAAAGAGTTCCTGCCGGAAGGATGGCATCTACTGCATCCACTGCATCCTTGTCATCCCGGATCTGGCCGGTAACTGTGGAACCGATATGCATCACATGGGAAAAACGCTCGATGCACATATATTTTTCTACTTTTACAGTACCGATCTTACTGATCTTTCCGATATCGTTTCGTCCAAGATCCACAAGCATGTTGTGCTCGGCACGTTCTTTTTCATCGGCGAGAAGTCCTCTTTCCAGCTCCAGATCTTCTTCTTTTGTCTTGCCTCTCGGTCTGGTTCCTGCCAACGGGAAGGTGCTTAATTCCGTTCCGGTAAGCTTGGCCAGAGTTTCCGGCGAAGCTCCAGCGATCTCAATATCATCGCTGGAAAAATAAAACATATACGGAGAAGGATTCGTAGCACGAAGGACCCGGTAGGTATCAAACAGGCTTCCTTCCGCTTTTGCCCTCATGGGATTGGAAAGAACCACCTGGAAGATATCTCCTTCGTGAATGTAATGTTTGGCGGTTTCTACCATCTCACAGTATTTTTCTTTGGGGAACTGTGGTTCAATGGAGGATTTCAGTTTCAGCGACGGGAATTCCTTTTGTTTTCCGTTTCGGATCAGATCTGCCATCTCTTTTAACTTCTCTTCGGCTTTCCTGTAGGAGTTTTCCAGGTCATCAGTCATCACACCGGTGATCAGCAGTACCTTCTGTCTGTAATGATCAAAGGCAATTACCTGGTCAAAAAGCATCAGATCCATATCGCGGAAATCCTGTACTGTCTTGTCGGTAAGCTCCAGTTTTGGCTCACTGTATTTGATATAATCGTAGGAAAAATATCCTACCAGGCCACCGGTAAATGTAGGCATATTTTCCAGCACCGGGCTTTTGTATTCTTTCAGGATCTGGCGGATAGCATCTCCCGGATGTTTCACCTGCTGTACGGTTTTTTCTTCGCTTCCGTCCTCGTGGATCTTCCGGATCTGAAGAGTTCCGTCTGTACAGGTGATCTCCATGGATGGCTCATATCCCAGGAAGGAATAGCGGCCCCATACCTCTGTCTGGCTGGCACTTTCCAGAAGATAGCAGTGTCTGCTGGCTGTGCGTAAGGTTCTCATGACTTCTACAGGTGTATAACGGTCGGAATACAACTCCCTGCATACGGGGATGCGCCGGTATTCGCCTGACTGTGCAATATTCTTGATTTTTTCTAATGTTGGATACATATACAGGCCCTCCTGAGTTCTTTTCATTCTTTTGCCGGAGGAGACGGTACGGTACTGGACATTCGCAATCCGCATTCGCTACTTGTTCATGGATTCCAATTTCTTCGAAATTAAAAAGCAAGGACATTCACAATCCGCATCCGCTACTTGCTCATGAATTCCAATTTCTTCGAAATTGGAATTCAAAAAACGCCCGTCTCCGGCAGAATCTGGTTCTGCCAGGGACGAGCGTCAAATTCAAAATCACCCGCGGTGCCACCCTGATTCACGGTTCGACCCGTGCACTTAGCGGAATACCTGCATATTCCCGGCAACTGACGTATGCCTTCACGTCACAGAATACTCGGTATCCATAATACCTTTCCCTGTGCCCTCCGCGGTCCATTTAGTAAACTGCTTCTCGGCCCGGCTCTCACCCTCCCGGACTCTCTGTGCGCGCATGAATACCTTTATCTCCGCTTCAACGGTTTAGTGGTTTACTCTATTAAACTTTTTATATAAAATAGCACAGGATTTTTAATATGTCAATACAAAAGTTGAAAAAATCGTCATTTTATTCTATAATTGTGACAGTGTGATTATCACAAAACCTACTTACGAAGGGAGTTTTACCACAAAATACCATGGCTGAAAAAAATGCAAACACCTGGCTGGATACCCCAGATCCACAGATTTTTATCAAAAATTCCGCAAGATTTAATGATCTGATGATGATGTACCGCTGTACTGTCCGTGAGGTACGTACCAAACTGGAAGTTCTCAATGATGAATTTTCCGTAGAATATAAACGTAACCCGATCTCTTTTATCAAGACCAGAATCAAAAAACCGGAAAGTATCTACAAGAAACTGAAAAAACTGGGTTACGACTTCACTGCCGAGAATATCCAGAACCAGCTCAATGACGTAGCCGGTATCCGTGTTGTCTGTGCTTTTATTGATGATATCTACACCATTGCGGATCTCATTGCCAAACAGGACGACATCACCATCATCAAAGTAAAAGACTATATCAAAAATCCCAAACCAAACGGTTACCGCAGCTACCACATAATCGTGGAAATTCCTGTGTTCTTCTCCAAGGGAAAAACACCCATGCGTGCGGAGATCCAGATTCGTACCAATGGTATGGATTTCTGGGCTACCCTGGAACATCAGCTCAGATATAAGCAGAATATCGAAGAAATGGATGGTTACGAGGAAGTCAGCACTGAGCTTCTAAACTGCGCCCGCGCTGTCATTGATATGGATAATGAAATGCAGCGGATCAAAGATAAGATCGGACAGTTTCACGATATCTGATCCTGCCTGCGCATCGCCCGCGAACACAAAATGCCACACCATATTCCAGCTCTGTTCAACCCACTGGTTATGGTATGGCATTTTTTATAATATGGAATTCTACAACCTCACCTGTTCTTTTTCACTGTTCTTCACACGGAATACCCTGGGTGTCATATGGTAATGTTCCTTAAATACTCTGTGAAAATAACTGTTATTCTCATATCCCACAGCAGCAATAATATCACTGATCGGAAGATCCGTCTCACACATCAGCTCCACGGCCTTGTTCAGGCGTTTTCTCTGAAGAAGTTCCTTGAAGTTAAATCCTGTGCTTTTCTTGATCATCTTGCTTAGTACATGCATGGGCAGATGAAGCCTGGTGCACAGCTCTGTCAGAGTAGCTGTCCGGTACTTCTGCTCAATATAATCCAGGGTTGTCATGGAGATCATATTTTCGTACTGATTGGGAAGGCGCATCTCCACATACTGTACGGATTCCACCAGATACATAAAGATCAGGCCCATTGTGGTCTGGTTGATCCGTTCCCGGTTTTCTTCGCCGTTTACCAGAGAATAGATGATATTTTCCAGAAGATTCTGGATCTGCAGGACCTCTGCAACCTTAAAGTGAAGATATTCGCCACGTTCCTCATCCTGACGCAGAACATTTACCAGAAAATCCGCCAGCATATTGTCATTGCCAGTCATGGAATAAGCTACATCAAAAAACTCCGGCAGCACCATGAAATTGATGGCAATATCATTCTGTCCCGCTTTCAGGATCTCATGCTTTGTAAACTGGTTGAGAAAAAGCAGCTCGCCTTTATTCACCACGACTTTTTTTCCATCGATGATATTGGTGAGTGATCCCTCACACACATACAACACCTCTACAAAATTATGCCGGTGTGCCGGAAAATACACAAAACGTGTGTGTGTACGCACAGCGATCAGCCTGCCTTCTTTCAGCATCTTACGGCTGTCCACAGTGAAATCCCGGCCGGAAGTGTATAGATCTTTGTCTACCTCTGCTTCTCCGTCCAGGATCTTACGTTCTTCTTCGGTTATTTTTCTCAGCTGATCCAGTAAAGCCTGCTGCATGTATCCTGCTCCTTTGTCTGTCATTGTCCTGTTGCTCTCATTTTAGCACTACCTTCACGGGAGTACAACTGAAATCACCCAATGATCCTTTTCCGGCTGCACAAAAGAAAAAGGCAGAGTCCAAAGACTCCGCCATTTCCAAAGGATTTATCATATGATTAGTACAGTTTAGCCATCTCTTCGATGTTGCTTGTATCGAATTTCAGAGGTGCGCCAAGTACAACTTCTGTACCGCCGTCATCAGCGTCTGTGATTGTGTAGTCACCAAGGTCGCCAGCTGTGAACTTGTCATCTTTGGCACCTGTGATGTCACCGTTGATCAGAGCGATTGTTGTGTAAGCGCTGAGTTTTCCAAGGCCCTGCATATCCCACAGATAGAAGTATGGGCAGGAATGATCTGCATCATCACCTGTGTACTCCTGCATCTCAGACGGAAGTCCAAGACCTGTCAGTTTGCACTCAGATCCGTTATCCTGAAGATATTTAGCAGCTGCTGCGATACCAACAGTTGTCGGTGCGCAGATAACTTTCAGATCTTTGTAGTTCTGAAGAAGAGCTGCTGTCTGGTCTGTAGATTTCTGTGGCTCATCATCGCCGTATACAACGTCTACAAGCTCAAGTTTGCTGTATTTGTCATCGCCTTCCATGATGGTCTTCATTGCGTCGATCCATGCATTCTGGTTAGCGGACTGAGATGTAGCGGAAAGGATTGCGAACTGTCCCTCACCACCGGAAATATCAAGAACTGCATCCATAAGTGCCTGAGCAACTTCTTTTGTACCAGCCTGGTTTACGAAAATCTCACGGCTGTCTTTGTTCGGTGCGGAGTCGAAGGAAGATACCTTGATTCCTGCATCCATAGCTTCCTCAAGTTTAGCCTGAAGAGCGTTAACATCGTTCGCGGAGATACAGATTGCATCGAAGTCCTGAGAAATCAGGTTGTCAAGAACTTTGATCTGTGCATCAGCGGTAGCTGTCTCAGGATAAACGACCTGAACCTCGCCGCCTTCAGCCTCTACAGTCTCCTGGAAAGATTTCGCTGCGATCTCGAAGAATGCGTTACCAGCTGCTTTACCAACCAGAGCGATCTTTTTGTCTTTTGCGGAATCGCCAGCTGCTGCTTCTGTCTTAGTATCGTCTTTTTTGTCATCTGCTGCGAGAACCGGGCAAACTGTACCAAGAACCATTGCTCCACAAAGGATTGCGCTAATTACCTTTTTTTTCATTTTTGTTCCTCCCTATAAGAATATAATTTTTTATATGCTGCTGCCCCGCTACACCAATGGAGGCAGCTAACAATCATATGGGTTTCAAAATTGATATTTAGTTTTTCTTCATTGCGACTGCTTTTTTTACATCGCCGATGATGTTTGGAAGAGCTACTGCTGCTACCAGAAGTACACCGATGATCAGAAGGATTACCTGTGCGTTTACGTTCTTCTGTCCAAGACCAACTCGTAAGCATACGATGATGAATGCGGAAATGATACCACCGGCCAGGTTACCTTTACCACCTGTGGAGGAGATACCTCCGAATACTGCCATTGCGATGGCATCCATCTCGAATCCGTTACCGGTTGTTGTATTGGCACCATAAGAAGATGATACCAGGAACAGTGCACAAAGTCCAGACATAAGACCCATAACTGTGTAGATGATGAAACGGATCTTTTCAACATGAACACCAGCATAATAAGCTGCCACACGGTTTGTTCCGATCGCATAGGTACGACGTCCGAATGTGCTCTTTCCAAGGAAGATTGCAAAGAGGACACCAAGGATCAGTACCAGGAAAAGAATGTATGGAACCTGTCCGACTTTTCCACCAATGGCACGGAAACCATCTGTGTTTGTGATCGCGATACTTCCGCCGGCTCCAAGTGTTACCTCAGCGATACCACGGAAGATGATCTGTGTTGCCAGTGTTACGATCATTGGAGGAAGCTCCTTGAAACGGGTAAGGATAAATCCGTTAACCGCACCGCAGAGGGCACCAACAACCAGTGCTGTAAGTACTACTACAATGAATGGAGCGTTTGTGTTGCAGACCATGCAGCTTAAAGTTGCGGAGAGACACACGATTGCACCAACAGAAATATCGATCTCGCCTAATACCAGGATGTACGCCATCGGGAACATCATGAATACCTCTGCAAGGTAAACCGGCATCTGACGAAGAACACTCTTCAGATTATAAAATTCAGAAAATGATGCGCAGAAAATATTTACCAGGATAAAGAGAATGACCAGGATGCCTTCCCAACTGAATATGATGTGTTTCATCGGATTTTCCGGCACATTGTTAATACTTCTTCCAGATTTTCCAGCCATGATTTACATCTCCCTTCCCTTTAATGCATTTTTGTCTGCGATCCTCTGCAGGATAACATTGATCACAACTACTACCAGGATGATAACACCCTTGATCATGTTCTGCCACAGGGAGCTGATACCTACAAGTGGAAGAGCTTTTGCGATGGTTGCAAGGATGATGGAACCAAGGAATGCACCTACTACTGTTCCACGTCCACCGCTCATGCTTACACCACCGATAACGCAGGCTGCGATGACATCCATCTCACCACCGTACTGCATATCAGGCATTGCAGAAGCATAAACAGAAACCTGAAGTGCTCCGCCAAGACCTGCGAGGAATCCCATGATCACATATACAAGAAGGTTGATATTCTTTGCATTGATACCGGAAACCTGTGCTGCACTTGCATTACTTCCTACTGCGTAGATTCTTCGTCCTGTTCTTGTCCATTTCATAAAGAAGAAGAATACTACATAACAGATGATGATTACCCAGATTACTTTGTTAATTCCAAGAAATGTGGATGTTGCAAAATTTTTGAAATCACCAAGAGCTGCGGCACTTGCCCACTCACCACCGTGAGAAACAAGATATCCCATTGCTCTGTAGATGTACATAAAGCCCATGGTTGCAATGATCGGCGGAACGTTTGCTCTTGAGATCACAAGACCTACAACAAGTCCGCAGGCAATACCGATTGCCATTGCAATGATGAAAGCAAGTAATGTACTTGTGATATGTCCGTATTTCAGGAGCATACCAATGGACATACCGGAAAGTGCCAGAGTTGACATGATGGAAATATCGATTCCGCCTACCAGCATGACACACAGCATACCAAGTGACATTACCATTGTTACTGCATTATTTTTCAGCATCTCCATGAGTGACTTCGGCGTAAGGAATGACGGGCTGATCGCTGTGACAACTGCAAACAGCACGATTACGATAATTGCCAGCAGAGCCTCTCGGGAGCCTGTAATCTTCTTGATGACAGATTTCTTTTCCATTATTTAGTCCCCTTTCCAGTGCTCTTTTCCATGGACAGCTCAAGGATACCCTCCTGTGTTGCCTCTCCTCTGTTCAGTTCACCTGTCTTACGGCCGTTACACATAACGATGATACGGTCTGCCATACCCAGGATCTCCGGCATCTCGGAGGAGATCAGGATGATCGCATAGCCTTTCTTTGCCAGATCTCCCATGATCGCATAGATCTCGGCTTTCGCACCAACGTCAACACCCTTGGTAGGCTCATCCATGATAACAACCTTCATTTCCTGTGCAAGTGCCTTGGCAACTACAACCTTCTGCTGGTTACCACCTGACAGGGAGCTTGCCGGCTGGAAGATATCAACTGCCTTGGTATCTACTTCCTCAAGAAGCTTCTTGGAAATTTCTCTTTCTGTCTTCTCGTCGTTGAATCCGGATTTTGCATATTTACTGATGACCGGAAGTGTTACGTTTCTTCCAAGTCCCCAGCTCATGATCAGGCCTTCCTTCTGTCTGTCCTCAGGAAGAAGGATGATACCTTTTTCCATTGCCTCGGAAGGAGTCTTGATGTAAACCTCTTTTCCTTCAAGGAAAACTTTTCCTTCATCCGGACGGGTGATTCCGCAGACAGCTTCCACAACCTCTGTACGTCCTGCACCAACCAGACCGGTAAGACCTACGATCTCACCTGCACGTACATTGAAGGACACATCCTTGAAAAATCCTGTTCTGGAAAGATGTTCGATACGAAGCATCTCATCTCCCAGCTCAACTTCCGGTTTCGGGAACAGATCATTGATCTCACGGCCAACCATTGCCTTGATCAGATCTGCATTTGTGATTCCGTTTACATCGTAGGTTCCGATATACTGGGAATCACGGAATACGGTAACTCTGGAAGCCAGACGGTACATATCCTCAAAACGGTGAGAAATAAAGATAATGGAAACGCCATTCTCTTTCAGCTTGTCAACCAGTGTGTAAAGCTTCTCGGATTCGTTTCTGGTAAGTGCTGCTGTAGGCTCATCCAGAATGATGATCTTCGCATTTGTGGAAAGTGCCTTGGCGATCTCAACCATCTGCTGCTGCGCAACAGAAAGGGTACCCATCTCAGCGGTTGCATCGAAATCTGCATCCAGCTCTTTCAGATACTTGTTTGCCTCCTGGTTCATTTCTTTCCACTGGATCATATGATGTTTGATGATCTCATGACCCATAAAAATATTTTCAGCTACTGTAAGGTGCGGGTATGATGTCGGATGCTGATATACGGCTGCGATACCTGCTTCCTGAGCATCCTTCGGACCTTTGAAGTCAACCTTCTGTCCGTTTAAGAACATCTCACCTTCTTCTGCTTTATGTACTCCGGTAATAACCTTGATAAACGTAGATTTACCAGCACCATTCTCACCCATCAGCGCGTGAACTTCGCCAGGTTTGAGCTGGAACTGTACATTATTCAGAGCTTTGACACCGGGGAATATCTTCGTAATACCTTTTAACTCAAGAACATATTCTGACACGGCTCTTTCTCCTCCCTTTCCTTTGATCTGATTTTATTTTATCATCCCACCTGTTGGCTGATAATGGGAATATTTTTGGATAAGGGTAAAATATTCCTCTTTTCTATGTAAAATATTACCCATAAACCAATACCGCATTCTCGTATTTCTATATATTTTATGCTATAATGATAGCGCTGACGTTTCTGTTTTCTGTGAATATAAACAGAACCGTAAATGTCTGATTTACAAGGCTATGAACTATATCCAATTGGAGAACTATCTATGAAATTACTGATCGTTGATGACGAAGAACTTACACGTACCGGACTTATCTCATCTATCGACTGGGATTCTCTGGGGATCACCGAAATCCTTCAGGCTGACGATGGTGTGAACGGGCTGGAAATGGCCAGACTTCATAAACCCGAGATCATTCTCTGTGATGTGCGGATGCCACGAATGACCGGCATCGCCATGCTGGAACGACTGGAAAAGATTCTGCCGGACTGTGTACCTATCTTCATGAGTGGCTACTCAGATAAAGAATACCTGAAAGCCGCCATTAAATTAAAAGCTGTTAATTATATCGAAAAGCCCCTTCATCCCGAAGAAGTACGGGATGCAGTGCTGGAGGCCCAGTCTCTTTACAGGCAGAAGCTTCGTTCCCACCGCGAAGAAGCCCTGCACTCTCAGGAAACAGCCACCCGGCTTGCACAGAAACTGACCCTTCCGCCCTCCGACAACAGTGAGATCGCAGATCTCTGTCTGGAACTCGGACAGCCGGAGCTTCTTGATCCCGACATGAATTTTACTTCCATAATCGTGAAACTCAATAGTGGAGTAGAATCATCCGGTATTTTTCTGGAAGATATCCTGAATGATATTTCCTGTTTTCTGGAACATTATCACCTGAAATGTCTCTTTGTGGAAAAAAGAGTACAGTATCTGGTCCACCATATATATGGAAGCAATGCGCCTTCCCCGACTACACTTTCCGCCGTAGGAAGCTATATTTCCAGGCAATATGACTGCTGTGGAAAACATCTGATCGCTGCCGGCAATACGGTAACTGATATTTCCAGAGTTTATCAGTCCTACGCTTCCGCCGTGATCCTTTTGCAGAATTGCTTTTTCTTTCCGGAAAAAACATTTCTTACAGAAAACACCATAAAACAGCTTTCCCCAAAAGGACCGGTTCCGGATTCCCTGCAGTCTCCGGAAAATACTTTTTCCAAATACCTCCTTGCCGGAGAGGAAACACACTGTGTTCAGTTTCTTGAGGAACTTTTCCGGTATTACAGCTGTAATCACACATTTATGCCCAACCAGATCCGTGATCTTTATTATCAGCTGTTTAATGCGCTTTCCTCTTCCCGAAAAAAAAATCAGGTAGAATCCGGGCTTCACGAAAAACAGGATCTGATCATGGACACCCTGAACAATGCTTTTACCTACGAAGAGCTTCATGAATCTCTGAAAGAAAAAACCGCTCAGTATTTTGAAGATGCAAGGAATTCCCAGCCGGAAAATTCCACCATCTTTATGATCAAGGATTACATCAGCCGGAATTACATGAATGATACCCTTTCCGTAAAGGATATCAGCAGCCATGTATATCTTTCCGCTTCCTACGTATGCACCTTTTTCAAAAGTGAAACTGGCCAGACTCTCAATCAGTATCTGACGGAATACCGCATGGAAAAAGCCAAACAGCTGCTTTCTGATCCCAGATACAAAATTTCTGAGATTTCTTCCAAAGTAGGTTATACAGACGGCAATTACTTTGGTAAAAGCTTCAAAAAATACTCCGGTTTCTCCCCGTCCGAATACCGGGAGAAAATGTCATGAGGGCCTTCTGGCGCCGTTTCAAAAACGGCTATCTTAACTTAAGCCTTCAGACCAAATTCACCATTGCGCTGATCAGTATTGTGGTGCTTCCCGCATTTCTTACCGTATTTCTTTTTTACGGAAGACTGTACAATATGGTCGTGTCCAATACCATCCGGCAGGAACAGGATGCCTCCGCAAAGACTGCGCCTCTCATCGAGCGGACCATGGATACGATTCTGGCTACTACACGGAATATCACCGGCCAGAATTTTTTTCAGGAACTTTTTTACATGCCGGTCAGCGATTCATCTGAAAAACTTGCCACATCCAATCATGCCATTGATTTCAAAAATGCCGTTCAGCGTCTGACCACGGATTCCATTGTTACCGATGTGCGGATCTATGTGGATTTCCCGGATGATCTGAAATCGCTGAACGCCTATCCCAATACAGAAGATCTCCTGGCACCTTTAAGTCAGGCAAAGGGTACTTACTGGTATGGTATCTTCCAGGGAAACCGGGAGCCGCAGGAAATGTTCTGCCCTTCCTTCTATCTCGGTTCTCAGGAAAAACAGAATTACGGAGATATGGCATATATCTGTCCCCTGAGCCTTTACTACCACAGTACCGCCTACAAAGCTTATCTGGCTGTTTACTTTTCCGATGATAAGCTGAACAATATTTTATCCGACAATCTTTCTCTGGAGGGAAGCGTGTCCTATATTGTAAATGAACGTGATGCCATCGTTGCAACTTCTGATCAATCACTGTCCGGAATCTACCGGCTGGATTACGACACCATCAAAGATTCCTTCATGTCATCCAACAACTTTATTGAGCGAAACATTCTGGACACTAAGGTTTATGCCGGCTTTTACAGTATTTCCAATACAGACTGGTTTATGGTTACAATTCTTCCTGCCCCGCCGCTGATCCACGAAAGCAATCATCTGATGCTTCAGATTGCACTGCTCTACGCAGGTTTTCTTGTTCTGGCCCTTATTTTTGCCAATATACTGGCACACTCCATCACCGGAAGACTTTCTTCTGTGATCCGGCAGATGCAGACCGTACGCCACGGACCACCAACTCCCATGGAAAGCCCGGAAGCCCACGATGAGATCGGTGATCTGATTGATACCTACAATTATATGACCCGAAAAATGGATGAACTGATGAAAAAGCAGGCAAAATCTGCAGAAGATCTCCGGATTGCGGAGTTTAATTCCCTCCAGGCACAGATCAATCCCCATTTTCTTTATAATACCATGGATATGATCAACTGGATGGCACTGCAGGGACAGACGGAAGAAATCAGCCATGCGGTACAGAGTCTTTCCCGTTTTTACAAACTGACGTTAAGCCGGAAAAAAGGAATCTCTACCATTGCAAGGGAACTGGAACATGTGACGATTTATGTACAGCTCCAGAATATGCGCTATCATGACAGCATCGAACTGATCACGGATATTCCGGATGAGCTGTCGGAATATCAGATTCCGAAACTGACTCTTCAGCCGGTTGTGGAAAATTCCATTCTCCACGGAATCCTGGAAAAAGAGTCAAAATCCGGAACCATTGTCATTACCGGATGGATGGAAAACGAAGACATCGTTCTTCTGATTTCCGATGACGGTGTGGGGATTTCCCCTGAAATCCTTTCAACAATTCTCTCCGGAAGTGGAAACAGCCAGTCCGGCGGTACCAACATTGCCGTTTACAATACACACCGGCGCCTTCAGATCCTTTATGGAAAAGATTATGGTCTTACCTATTCCAGCAATCCCGGAAAGGGAACGGAAGTGGAAATCCGTTTCCCTGCACACAGAGAAGAGTAATCTACAGGAGGTATATCATTTATGAACACACAATCATCCGTACTTTTATATAATTTCAATGATCCGGACCGGCTCCGGATGATCCGCCGCTATCTGAACCGTCAGAAAGTAAAAGTCCGGATCGTCACCACACCGGAATTTCTGCATCCTCTGGGATATCTTTTTGAACTTCCGGGATTTCAGCCCTGTGCACAGTTTAATCTGGGCAAAAATTTCAGTGAGGAAATGATGGTACTGAACAATTTTTCCAGTGAACAGATGGATGCGTTCCTGGCGTTTTTCCGGGAAGAAGCGATTCCTTCGGTTTCGTTAAAAGCCATGCTCACCCCTGTGACCCAGCACTGGTCTTCCATTCAGCTCCATGACGAACTTACAAAAGAGCATACAATGATGCATAAAAAATAAGAATTTTTCCATCAAAAAAGGAGACCGCATTTGCAGTCTCCTTTTTTCGAATATGTTTTCGGTTGGTTATAAGAAAGAATTTATCGTTTTTTGTGATACTGATAATTATCTTGTTACGATATCTACCGGTACGTTGAAGATTTTTGCAACTTTCAGGATTGTGTCGATGTGTCTTCCTGTAGCAGCTGCCATGTGATGTGTCGGGCCAGCCTCGCTCCAGCGATTTACAAATTCTCTTGCTCCACATGTGAAACGTGTTCTCATGTTTGTATCACCGAAGGAAAGGATCGGTCCTTCCTCGTTTACACCCTCAGCTACAACGAACTTGAAGTTTCCGTCTTTATCCTGAGTGATTGCAAGGTAGGTTACAGGGCCTGTGTATGGATAGAACTGTGTCAGGTATCCGCCGCCTGTTTTGCCGTGGAATACCGGCACGATTTTCATGGTTGGTTTCTTGTCGGAGATGTCAGCGTCACCGCTTCCGGAATGTCCGATGATGCAGATGTCATCGTTGAAATCGATGGAGTACATCTCAGAAAGCTGGCCTGTACCGGAAATTGTCTTTAAGATACTCATTGCCATGGCAACTTTCATATCGCCTTCTACGGCACATGCAGTACCCTGTTTGATCAGCATGGAGAAAGCCGGGATCAGCATACTGTCAAGGACTCCTGCTTTACCCTGTGCAAATCCGTCGTAATGGGAAGCGATCATTCCAAGATGTTCGTCCTTTACCCATTTTTCAAAAGCAACAACGTATTTGGCCATATCCCATACTTTCTCAATGGTGCCGCCGCCCTCAATATCGAATGTATCAAGGATATCCTGTGCTTTTGCCCGGATTGCCTCCTCATCTGTAATATCATCAGCGATCGCCCACATCTTCTCCCAGTCGAACTGTTTTGTGTAGAGGAACATTCTGTTATAGAGGTTTGTCTCATCAATATACAGATCCATCATACCCGGATATGGTCTTCCGATCTGCGCAATGTTAGTCTCACGGAATCTTCTTCTTACCTGAGCAGCCTTGCACCAGTCTTCGATCTCAGCCTGAACTGCAGGATCTCCGCCTTCTACAACGCCTGTGATAACCGCATGTCTCTTGCCTGCTCTCTCAAGGTCAGCAACTGCCTCGCCTACAGCACCGCATGCATAGCCTTCACCCAGCCAGGAGGCAATGTCAGTGTGCTCATAATCCAGCGCTTTGATCTTCTGAACGTTTACAAGAACAACCGGGACATCCAGATCACGGATCGCCGGAAGCATGTTGTAGGATGTTGCGTATGTCAGCATCTGAAGAAATACAAGGTCAACATCTGCTGCACGGAACTTATCTCCTGCCACCATTGCCTGCTCTTTTGTTGTAACCATTCCACCGTCGATGATCTCTACTGTATCCGGGATTGTTTTCTTGAATGCAGCATACTGACCTTCAAATTCCGGTACCAGTGACGGGAACTGTGGAAGATAAGCGCCTAAAGCAATTGAAAATACACCAACTTTTGCCTTTGTGTTAACTAACATAATAAAACCTCCAATTATTTTTATTTATGCTTTGTATACTTTGATACCGAAGGACTCATGGATCGTGGTACGAGCCTCCTCGATAGTTTTGAACTCCTCAGCTTTCAGCATCTGTGCTGTGATATTACCGATTGCAGTTGCCTCACCAGGGCCTGCATGGATTTCTTTCTTTGTAGCTTTTGCAGTCAGCTCATTCAAGTATCCTGCATTGGAACCGCCGCCTACGATATGGATACGGCTGTAGGTTCTTCCTGTCATCTCCTCAAGCTCTTTGGCTATTTTGGCATAGCACTCTGCAAGGCTTGTGTAGATAACGGTTGCGATCTCACCAAGAGTTTCCGGAACCTTCTGTCCTGTTCTGCGGCAGTAATCCTGAACCTCTTTTGTCATATTCTCAGGAGAAAGGAAGCACTCATCGTTTGCGTCTACTCTTGACGGGAAGTCTTTTGCCTCCTCAGCCATCTCACAGATCTGAGCAAAGCTGTATGCGTCATCAAATTCATGACGTACAGACTGGATCATCCAGAGACCCATGATGTTCTTCAGGTAACGGAAACGTCCTGCGTATCCACCTTCGTTTGTGAAGTTCATCTCACAGCTCTTCTCTGAGCAGTCTGCCTCTTTTCTCTCGATTCCCATCAGAGACCATGTTCCGGAGCTGATGTAGATGAAATCGTCGTCATTTGCAGGAACAGCAAGTACTGCAGAGCCTGTATCGTGGGTAGCCGGTGCTACAACCTCAAGGTCAAAGCCAACTGCTTCTTTCACTGCGTCTGTTAAATGTCCGATGCTTGTACCCGGCATGATCAGCTTCTGGAAGATCTTTTTCGGATATCCCAGCATATCGATCAGCTCGTAATCCCAGTCCTTGGTTGTCGGGCATACAAGCTGTCCTGTTGTTGCCTCTGTGTACTCACAGGTTTTCTCGCCTGTAAGAAGGAAGTGGAAGTAATCCGGTACATGGAGAAGTGTCTCAGCCTGCTCCAGATACTCTGGATGTTTCTTCTTAACTGCCATCAGCTGATATACAGTGTTGAAGATCGCTTTCTGGATACCGGTTCTTGCATACAGGTCTTTCAGGGAAATTGTCTTGTAAACTTCCTCGTCCATTCCCTCTGTACGATGATCACGGTAGCCTACGGTATTACCAAGAACCTTGTCATCTTTGTCAAGAAGTACGAAATCAACGCCCCAGGTATCTACGCCCATGCTTACCGGAATCTTGCCGATCTCTTTGCATTTCTTAAGGCCGTTTACAATCTCGTTGAAAAGGCGGTCAAACTCCCAGCAGAGCTCTCCATCCTTCTTAACCATGCCGTTCTCAAAACGATAGATTTCTTCCAGGATCATTTTTCCGTTTTCCATATGTCCCAGAATGTGACGTCCACTGGATGCTCCGATATCTACTGCTAAATAATATGTTGCCATTTTTAAATCCTCCTCAATATGTAAGCTTCTGATCACTTTCATATCTGATGTTGTATTTATCATACATCAGGATCCTTCCGGTGATAAGAACCTCTTTTGTCAAAAAAAGTGTCTTTATTTGCAAATAATACAGCGATTATTTATGAACTACTGCATTATTTGTTTAAAAAATCCGCTGACTGAATCAGCCAGCGGATCTCTTATTTTTACGTTCGTGAACGCAATCCGCGTTCATTACAACTTCACGATCTGATCGATTATATGATTAGTCATAAAGGTTAGGAGCAATATCCTCGTCTTCCATATTTGTTGCATCATACCAGTAACCGTCTGTAGGAACATCCTGAAGCTCCTGGCCGTTTGCTGCTGCTGTCAGAGCGTAGATTGCATAGTATCCCATCATAAGAGGAGACTGTGTAACAGCACCGATGAATGTGCCATCTTTAACAGCTGCTTTGATGATAGAACCAGCATCGAAACCAACACCAACTACATCACCGTTTGCCGGGTCAGAACCAAGAACGTTAAGGTTAGCATTTGCTGCAAGAACACCCTCTGCGGAAACCTGGTTAGAACCGAATACTGCGATACAGTTCTCCTGGGAAAGGATTGCCTGTGCCTCTGTGGAGCAGAGCTCTACAGTTGTCTGTGCAGGTACAGCTACCTGGATAACAACGTCTGCGTCTTTAGCGTCTGCGTCAGCACCCTCTGCTGCGTTTACATAGAACTCGTTGCCGCTTACTGCTACAGTCTTGCCATCAGCCTGAAGAAGCTCGATCATCTTGTTGATGAATCCTGTACCACGCTGCTGGATGTTCTGAGCTGTTGCATCCTGGTTAACCTCACCGATGATAACCTGTCCGTCAGCATCTTTAACAACGTCTTTAATGGAGTTGTACATATTCTCAGCTGCTACTGCACCAGCCTGTGCGTTGTCTGTACAAACCTCGCATACTACAGATCCTTCCGGAGCATCAGCGATACCTGTATCGAAAGTTACAACCGGGATACCTTTTTCTGCACATGTCTTAAGAGCATCCTGAACAGAAGATGTATCGCAAGCTGCAAGTCCTAATCCAACAGGATTGGAGCCGATAGCTGTGTTGATCATGTTAACCTGGTCAGCGATATCGGACTCACTGTTCGGTCCCTGTGCTTTATAAGTAACGCCCAGCTCCTCAGATGCTTTCTTCATACCTTCCTGAGCTGCATCCCAGTATGTAGACTGGAAAGATTTAACCATCATCGGGAACTCATAAGCTTCGTTTGCTTTCAGTCCGTCGAACTGTGCGGTAGGATCCTCAGCTGCTGTGGAATCTGCGGATTCCTCTGTTGCTGCATCTTCTTTCTCCTCAGCTGCAAAAGCTGCTGTTGCGCTCATGCTTGTTACCATTGCTGCACAGAGCATTAATGCCATAACCTTTTTTGCTTTCATATAATATTTCCTCCTTAAAATATATTATATAGTTTTTTATGTTCATACGCCGTTGCTACCCCTTGGCGTTTCACATCTTTGATTATCGGATACTGTTCACATTTCTCTGTGAACAGCACCCTTGCTTATTGTACCACACTTCTTAATATTAGTGTGCTGCTTTTTTCTCTTTCAGGATATCGATCAGAACGGCTACGATCAGAACGATACCTGTGATGATCTGCTGCCAGTTTGCCTGCAGGCCGATGTATGGAAGACCTGTTTTCAGAAGCATGATGACGAAGATACCAACGAATGTACCGATTACGGAACCATATCCACCGGTAGCTGCTACACCACCAACGAATACACCACCGATAGCATCCATCTCAAGTCCGGCACCAGTACCAGGCTGTACAGTAGGTGTTACTGCTGCGTATGCGATTGCCGCAAGACCTGTAAACAGACCGCAGACAACGTATACCATTACGTGATAGAACTTTGTATTGATTCCGGAAAGGGCTGCTGCCTCTTTGTTGGAACCGATTGCAATTGTATAACGACCGAATTTTGTGTGGTTCAGGATGTACTCCATAACCAGTACCAGGATGATCATCCAGAGGAAACCAAGTGGATAACGGGAAGCGCTTCTTCCTGTACCAACTGTTACCTTGAAGATGGTATGGAACCATCCGCCCGGCTGTGTAAGTCCCGGCCAAGGTGTCGCACTGCAGAGAGATCCGGCACCACGGGTAATCATACAGGTACAAAGTGTTGCCAAAAATGGCGGCAGGTTCATAACACCGATCAGTACACCGTTCAGTGCACCGACTGCGATACCAAGAACAATACAGATCAGCATTGCCAGAGCTACCGGGCAATTGTTGTTTCTGATCAGTGTTCCTGCGATCAGTGCGTATGCTACCATACCAGTTCCGATTGACAGGTCAACACCACCAGTGATAAGCGGGAATGTAACTCCGATCGCCATAAGAAGATCGTAATATGAGAAATCCAGCATACTCAGGATCGTGGTGTACTGTCTGAATTCTTTACTCAAGCCTGAGAATATTGCACACAGGACAATGATAACGAGCAAAACAATAAATCTCTGATCACTTAAAATACTTTTTTTCTTCTTAGTCATGACTTTCCTCCTTAATTGATATTCCGTGTGGCCTTGTCCATGATGTTTTCCTGGGTTGCCTCGGAGATATCAATACATCCGGTAACTTTACCCTCACACATGATGATGATACGGTCACTCATTCGGAGAACTTCTGTCATCTCAGAAGAAATCATGATAATGGATTTGCCTTCTGCTGCCAGTTTGTTCATTAATTTGTAGATTTCGTTCTTAGCACCAACATCGATACCTCTGGTAGGCTCATCGAAAATAAGGATGTCACTGTCTCGTGTCAGCCATTTTGCGATAACTACCTTCTGCTGGTTACCACCGGAAAGGTTAACTACCAGCTGGTCTGTAGTAGGTGTCTTAGTTGCAAGTTCGTTTACATATTTCTCAGCAACTTTTTTCTCTTTTGCTTTGTTGATAAAGATACCATTGGTAAACTCTTCCATTGTTGCCAGTGTTGTATTCTCTGTTACAGATTTCTGTACAACACAGCCGTATCTTCTTCTGTCCTCTGACAGATAACCGATACCGTATTTAACAGCATCCTGCGGGCTGTTGATGGTAACTTCGTGAAGCTGTCCATCTTTACCCATAACAGAGATCTTACCACTCTGTTTCGGGTCTGCTCCGAACAGTGCTCTGGCTGTCTCGGTACGTCCTGCCCCCATTAGTCCTGAGAAACCAAGGATCTCACCTTTCTTCAGTTCAAAGCTTACATCTTGAACCATCTTTCCTGCGTTCAGATGTTCAACCTTAAGAACTACCGGTGCATCTGCCGGAACTGCACTCTGCTGTTTCGGATCTTCATAAATAACACGACCAACCATCATGTTGATGATATCTTCTTTTGTACTGTCTTTTGTGATCAGAGTTCCTACATATCCACCATCTCGCATAACGGTTACACGGTCTGTGATGGTCTTGATCTCATCCATACGGTGAGAGATATATACGATACCAAGATTCTTCTTACGAAGGTCACGGATGATCTCGAACAGGTCCGCGATCTCTTTCTCTGTCAGTGCTGCGGAAGGCTCATCAAAAATGATAACCTCAGCTTTATGGGAAATTGCTTTTGCGATCTCACACATCTGCTGTTTTCCGACTGTCAGGTTTTTCATCTTTTCTTTCGGATTGATCTCAATGTTCAGATCCTGAAAAAGCTTTTTGGAATCCTCGATCATCTTTTTGTCATCAATGCGGAAACCCTTCTTCGGCTCACGTCCGATGAAGATGTTCTGAGCAACAGTAAGATCACCTACCATGTTCAGCTCCTGATGTACGATTACAACGCCGGCATCCTGTGCCTCACGTGTATTGTGGAATTCTGTTTCCTGTCCTTTGTAAACGATGGAACCTGAATCCTTCTGATAAATACCGGTAAGAACCTTCATCAGTGTTGATTTACCGGCACCATTTTCTCCCATAAGTGCATGTACTTCGCCGCGTTTTACTTCGAAATTAACGTGATCCAGAGCATGAACTCCAGGAAAGGACTTATCAATGTCCTTCATAGTTAAAATAACTTCACCCATTGTCGCATCCTCCCTCTAAGATCAGTTCTTTCTGCGTCTTGCAGAAACGTCGATATAAACTGCAACGATAACGATGATACCTGTGATGATCATCTGCTGTCCTTTACCAAGGCCAAATGCCATAATGCCCTGCTGAAGAAGAGAGATGATAAATACGCCGATTACAGTACCGCCGATGGAAGCAAGTCCACCAACCATGGATGTACCACCCATAACGCAGCCTGCAATAGCCTCATTGTTGTACTGATCGCCATAACCTGGCTGAACAGTTGTGTATGTAGCTACAAAGAAGAGTGCTGCAATACCTACCAGGAATCCGCAGATCATATAAGCAAGCATTTCCCATTTCTTTGTGTTGACACCGGAAAGACGGACAGCCTCTTTGTTAGATCCAAGGCAGAGGATGTAACGTCCTGGTTTTGTGTTGTAAAGAACGATACCGCAGATAACTGCCATTACCAGGAAAATAACAATTCCTACAGGGAAGCCATTTACGGAAACGATATTACGGAACCAGCCGTTTGCCTCACTGGCTGCCGGCCAGCTTACTGACTGTGTTTTTGTGAATACAGAAGCAATACCTTTTGCAATGTTCATGGATGCCATGGAAATAATGAATGGTGGCACTGACATGTAAGAAACCATCCAGCCATTAAAAATACCAAAGCAGAGACCGATCAGAATGCAAAGGATCATGGCAACTGCACATGGAACCTTGTAGGATGTCATGCAGTAACCGGATACCAGTGCACAGCAGAACATTACAGGTCCGATGGAGAAATCGATTCCTCCTGTAGCGATTACGAATGTAACGCCAAGTGACAAAAAGCCCAGGAAGTACACATAGTTCAAAGTAGATCTGATACTATCAACAGCCGGAAACTTGTTTCCAAGAACTACTTTAAAAACCAGGAACATAAGAATCAGAACACAGACAAGCAGTATTCTGTTCAATCCGAGCTTCTTAACGATTGGATTTTGTTTTAAGTTTTCCAATTTTTACCCTCCTCACGTTTTGCACGTATCTTGTGTTTTCTTGGTTATTATAATACCGTCAAAAATCAATAATTGTAATAGAATATCTTTCAAAAAAAGGTTAAATATTTACTGTATGGTAAATATTTAACCCTTTTCTTTGTGCATTTATGACTATTTACGGTGTAAGATCACCATATGTTTTTAACGTATTAAACGGAAAAAGCAGTTTTTCGATCTCACTGGTATACATATTGTCAGGAGTCACAAGCTGGCACCCGGAATTAATATTCTTCTTATAGTCTTCTCCACGCAGCATCTTAACAGTTTCCCGAACACCCACATACCCCATTTTAAATGCCTTCTGTACAACGATTCCCTGGAAGATTCCGTGTTCCATCAGCTGGACGGCCTCCTGTGAGCTGTCTACTCCCACCACCCTGATCCGATTCTCTGCTTTTGCTGCCTTTACTGCTCTTGCAGCACCTACAGAGGAATATTCATTCATTCCCGCGATCATCTTGAGATCCGGATATTTTTTCATCAGCTCTTTTGTAAGCTCATAGGACTTGTCATACCGAGAATCACAGTATACCACATCTACGATATTATCCTTCAGACTGCCAAGTCCTGTCCGGAAACCTTTTTCTCTTTCAACTGCTGTAGATACACCCTTTACATGTGAAACGATCGCAATCTGATCATCCGTTCCCACAAGATCCTTCGCAAACCTGCCAAGGATCTGTCCCGCTTCCAGATTATCGGTCGCAACGGTAAGATCCTGGACCTCTTCCTGTGTGTAAGAATCAATAAATGCGATATGTATTCCCTGTTCCTTTGCCTTCTTCAAAAGCTGGTCGGATTCAGTGAAGCTGGACGGCGAGATCAGGATCGCGTCCGGTTTTTCTTCTGTTGCCCTTTCGATCAGCTTGTTCTGCCCATCCACATCATTCTCTTCCTCAGGTGCCCATACGCGGATATCTGCATTATATTCCTTTGCAGCCATCTCCGCCCCCTGGATCAGTGATGTCCAGAAATCATTGGTACCGTCCACAACCTTCGGAATATAGATCAGCGATAGTTTTCTCTCTTCTTCTACCTGTTTATAATAGACTATTCCGGCTACAAGCCCCGCCACAAGGCAGATGACCACTCCTAAAGTCAGGAGTTTTCTATGTTTTTTCATATTGATTCCTCCTGTATTCCCGGAATGATGATCGTGGCAGTGGTTCCGACACCTTTTTCACTTTCATAGGTGATCCCGTAATTTTCTCCATAATAAAGCTTCAGACGTTTCTGTACATTGTAAACACCCACACCATTGGAATGATAATTCACCTTATGCTTATCATAAATATGTGACAATGTTTCCTCATCCATACCTACACCGTTGTCGATCACCTGAAGAACTGCATTTCCGTCCTTCATAAAGCCTTTTACCTGCAAAAGTCCCTTACTCTCTTTATATTTCAGTCCATGATAGATGGCATTTTCAATGATCGGCTGGAGAACCAGCTTGATCAGAGGGATATTTAATATAGAAGGTTCTACATCGATCTCGAATTCCAGCTTGTCCTTGTAACGCATCTTCTGGATCGTAAGATAACCCTTGGCATACTCCACTTCCCTTGCAAGAGGAACCACTTCATCTTCATTACTGATGCTCTGACGAAGAAGACGCGCCAGGGATGCTGTCATCAGAACAACCTCTTCGTACTTTCTGCCCTCTGCCATCCAGATGATCGAATCCAGGGTATTGTAGAGAAAATGAGGATTGATCTGGGACTGAAGGGCCTTAAGCTCACTTTTTCTCTTTGCTTCCTGTTCCTTCACGTTCTGCTCCATAAGATCCTGTATCCTATGTGTCATCATATTGAAAGATTTCGTCAGGCTTCCGATCTCATTCTCTGAATCGATCTCCACATCTGCTCCGTCAAAATGCCCCTCCTGTACCCTGGACATGGAATCCCTGAGACGCTGAAGGGGATAGGTAAGACTCTTTGCCAGAAATCTTGAAAAAAGCAGAGCCACGATCATCAGAAGTGCAGATATAAGTACATAAATACTCTGCGCCTGATTACTTTTTCGCAGAAGCTCGCTGACGCTCATACAGCCCACAACGGTCCATCCGGTTTTATTGGATCTGGAAATGGAATACAGCTTTCCTCTGTTTCCCTTTCCGGTACGCACCGTATCTTCTTTTGATTCCACGATCAGGTCGATATTCTCCGTCTGCAATTCATTGTAAAGCTGTTGCTGCTGCGGATGATATACAATATTTCCGCTTTCATCCAGAATAAATGCATATCCCTTTTTCCCAATCGTATTCTGATCACAGAGTTCACTGATGGCACTGTAATTCAGGTCAATAAAAAAGACTCCCTCTTTCTCACCACTGTTGGAAAAATTACGGATCCCCCTGCTTAAAGTGATCACCCACGGGCGTTCTCCGCTGATGATGTGCTGTACATGGGAAGATGTAAGAAGCGGGCCTTCTGGCTTCTGCAAAGCATCCAGGTACCACTCCTGGGTGGAAAGTTTCAGATCCGGATTCACAGACTGTTTGCCGTCGTTGATCAGTTTCCGCCCATTAATTCCAATGATTCCCAGATTTCGGATATCACTTCGCCCGTCCAGAATTGTCTTGAACTGGTTGATCAGACGTTCTCTTGTGTCATCGTCCACATTTTCACCAAAAAGATATTGCTGTACATCCTCGTTACTGGAGATCATATAAGCAATATTTTCCATGTAGTCAATATAAGAATCTATATTCTGATTCATCTGCTGCACGATATTCTGGGTGTAGACAGAGGAATTTTCAAAAATAGAATTGCGGGTATATCTCATAGAAACACCGGTTATAACCAGCACCGCACTTAAAAGCAGCACCGTCACCACCGCAAAGATCGCGCTCTGGATACTTTTGAATTTTCCTATGATCTTTGCCGCAAACCGGATATCTCTCATTTACGTTTCTCCCTTGCATATTCTGTTGGTGTGCAGCCGGTCATTTTTTTGAAGGAGATCCCAAAATAATGGGGATCTGCAAATCCGACTTTCTCGGCAATTTCATAATTCTTCATAGTTGTATTCTCCAGAAGTTCCTTCGCCTTCTCCATGCGAGTACGGATCAGAACCTCTGTAAAAGTCTCTCCCGTAAGATCCTTAAAGATCGTACTGAAATAGCTTGTACTGATATTCAGATAGGAACAGATACTGTTCAGGCTTAAATCCGGATCCATATAATTCTTCTGGATATAATCCAGGGCAAGTCTGGCCTGACGCTGTCCGCTGGAGCTGTTTGCATCGGAAAGTGTCTGGAAAATCTCTCCGATATGATTCCTGACCAGTTCAACAGCACTGTCAAAAGAATTCTGCTCCGTAACCTGCTGCAGAAGTGCTTCTCTTTTGGAAAAAAGCCTGTTGTCCGGAACCATATCCTCACAGGTCTCATCTGCTGCACGGATGATCTGCTGAAGATACACGCAGGCACGACTCTTATCCACCCGCGCTTCCTTGATCTCAGAAGAGATCTGTTCCAGAATATGCTCTGCGTTTTCCTTTTTACCCGTTTTCAGAGCAGCTGCCAGCTTCTCTACATAAGCTTTAATGGAAAGATTTTTTTCCTCCGGCTGTTCTTCCATATCAATAAGAAGGCTTCCTCCAAGAAGATAACGATATTCAATAGCTTTCTCTGCAAGTTCATGGGATGCACGAAGCTCCTGCTGAGTTCTGGCCCAGCTTCCCACACCGATAGAAATATCCAGCGACATCAGTTCCTTCAGCTTATCCTGGATCGTCCTGCAGATCTCCATGATCTTGTGTTCAAACTCTCTGGTACGGTTTCCCATGAAAAGAGCACCGACCTTGTTATTTCCGGCCTGATATGCCACTCCTGCTTTTTCTTTGCTGATGATCTCATCACTGATATTAAAAAGGACAAAAGACATCAGTGCACTCTCCTGGCGTTTCTCCGCAGTAAGCTGACTGCCGTCCGAATACAGATCCAGATCAAAAACAGCCACACGATAGCATGCTGCCTCAAGATCGATTCCCAGTGCTGCAAGCTCTTCCAGACTTTCCTGCCGTGTCTTGATATTATCCACAAAGCCCTGCAGCGCTCTGGAACGGATCACAATGGCGTTTTTCTGATAATTCTCGGAAGTCTGTGTCAGACGTTCCAGCTTCTCTTTTTCTTTTCTTTGCTGGTCCACCTTCTCCTTCATTTTTCCGATAACATTTCTGAGTTCCATGGCTGTCACCGGCTTCAGCATATATTCACTGACACCATACTGGATCGCCTTCTTGGCATATTCAAACTCACCGAATCCACTGAAGATCACAATTACAATATCCGGATAGTTATCATGGAGAAAATGGCTCAGTTCCATACCATCCATATATGGCATAAGAATATCTGTAAGTACAATGTCTACCGGATGGGTCTGCACAAATTCCGCTGCTGCCTTCCCGTTGTCACAGTCTCCTACCAGCTCGCAGTCCATGGCTTTCCAGTCAATATTCTCCCGGATCGCATCGCGAACAAGTATCTCATCGTCTACCAGTAAAATACGATACATAATTTCTGTCGTCCCCCTCTGTTCAGTTTCTGTTGCTTTTTTTGTACATCCCCCTGGCAGATACCTCCCACTATATCTGCCATTTACATTGTTAAAAATTACTGTTTTCTATGTAAACAATAACTGTTAATTCTTTCTACATGGTAACATGTTTGTTGATAATTTACAACGGAGTTTCTTAGTCCACTTTACAGGCAGTACTGTGCAAAAAATCCCATGTCCAATATATTGGACACGGGATTTCATCGTATACAATATTACGCTGGCTGTTCCGCGATTTATTTTACAATAACGCCATCTTCATCCCAGAGGTCATGCCAGTCGTTTGCACCATGCCACAGGAATACCTGTCCTTTTACAAGACGGTTGCCTTTTTCCAGGGTTGCGATGGTTGCCATTTCCTCATCTGTAAGAGGATCCTCGGTGACACATTTCAGATTGCTTGCATAGTTATGGACAGAGAACGGAATGGAGATCTCACCTCTCTGATGTGCCCATTTCAGAGCGATCAGAGCCGGATGAACACCATGTGCTTTTGCGATTGCCTGCATTTCCGGAACTTCCAGATCCGCAACATCCTCCGGACAGATATCTCTCTCAGGTCTGCGTGGGGAACCGATCGGCATGTAACCTACCGGCTGGATGTTATGTGCTACCAGATAATCATAAAGCTCCTGCTGCTGGAAGCATACATGCAGCTCAAGCTCGCAGGTTGCAGGTTTGATCTTCATAAGTGGAAGAACTGCCTCAAGTTTCGGAATGGTCATGTTGGAAATACCGATGTAACGGATCTTTCCTTTTTCTACCAGAGCCTCGCACTGACGGTATGTATCCATGAACTCCTCAACACTGAACGGCTTGGAATCCGGATTTCTGGAATCTACATCACATCCCGGTGCATGATAGTTCGGGAATGGCCAGTGGATATAATACATATCCACATAGTCACACTGAAGGTCTTTGATGCTCTTGTCACAGGCTTCCTCTACTCTTCTGTGCATGTCGTTCCATACTTTTGTCATGATGAAGAGATCCTTACGCTCTACAACGCCTTCGTCGAACGCATCCTTAAATACCTGGCCGATCTCATGCTCGTTTCCGTAGCATGCGGCACAGTCGAACATACGGTAACCACTGCGGATCGCGCCTGCAACAGCTGCAGATACATCCTCGGCGGATACACGGTCGGAACCGAAGGTTCCCATTCCGACGCATGGAACCTGTTCGCCGGAAGGAAGTGTCACTTTCGGCACGATTGCCGGATTGATAACTTCTGCCATCTTTACATCTCCTTTTTTATGAAAAAATTTTTCTTATTATAAACTTGTTTTACAGCCTCTATAATTTTTTGATTTCAATCTGTGGAAGAAGTTTCTCCATATCTTCCATCACAAAGAAACCGGTCTCCTCACGCATGGCTGCTGCCGCTGAGATCGCGCTGGCCCTGCGCAGGGTCTCTTCCAGGGAAAGTCCCTCGCTTAATCCAAGGGCAAAACCTGCGATCATGGAATCTCCACAGCCTACAGTATTTACTGCATCGATCTTCGGAACTATCGCACGGAAAATCCCCTCCTCGCCAACTGCCAGGGAGCCATCTGCTCCAAGAGAAACCGCTACGATCTCCACGCCACCGGCATGGATGGCTTTTGCCGCTTCGATGATATCGTTGATGTCATCACAGTGCTTTCCCGTAAGCATTCGGATCTCGTCGATATTGGGCTTGATCAGTGTTGGTGCTGCCTTGATTCCCTCTTCCAGAAGCTTTCCGCTGGTATCCAGGATCACCGGTTTTCCTGCGTCTTTGACAATCTTCACAAGACGCTGATAGGCAGTTCCGTCAAGTCCTTTGGGCACGCTGCCGGACATTGCAACAACAGAAGCGTCTTTTACAAGCTCGCGGAATTTTTTCTCAAATCCCTCAAAGTCTGCCTCTGTGAGAGTAAATCCCGGCTCCAGGAATTCGGTCTGCACGTGATTCACTTCATCCCAGATATTGATGCAGGAACGGCTCTCCGCGTCCACATGGTAAAAAGCGCTCTTGATGCCAAAAGGTTTCAGGGCATCTTCAATATAATTGCCTGCGTGGCCGCCCACAAAACCTGTGGCAACCACTTCGGCACCGTAAATGGACGCCGGCTTGGAGACATTCAGTCCCTTTCCGCCGGGAACATAGGTACATTCCCGTACCCGGTTCACTTCGCCCACTTTAAAATCATCTACTACATAACGCTTGTCAATGGCAGCGTTTAACGTTACAGTCAGGATCATATCAGTCTTCCTCATTGGAAAGAAGGATCTTTCCTTTTACAAGGCCCGGGGTCTTGAACAGCTGGAATGCTTCCTGTGCCTGGCTCATCGGGATCTTCTTGTAGATGAAGCCCGGATCAAATTTCAGCTGGCCGGTTGCAAAGTAATGCGCGGTCAGATCCCACTCACGTCCCGGATATGGTGCACTGTAGGACATCCAGGAACCGGTAAGTTTGAACTCTTTACGGTTCATATTCTCCCACTGTTTCGGTGTGAAAGTAAGGTTCTCATGAGGAGTACCGATAAAGCATACATGGGCTTTGTTTGCAGCAAGCTCAAATGCCATGTGCATAGTCGGAACCTGTCCGGCTGTCTCGAATACAAAGCCGTATCCTTTGCCGCCTGTGATGGCCATGGCCTTCTCCATGTAGCCTTCTTCTTTTGTGTTGATGACTTCATCTGCGCCGAGACGTTTTGCAAGGGCAAGTCTCTCATCGCTGATATCAAAAACTACGACTTTCTTGGAGCCGAAGATCTTTGTCCACTGCATGGTAAACATACCAACGGTACCGCCGCCCAGGATTGCCACATACTCACCGCCGTGGTAATCATTCTGGAATACACCGTGGATGGCTACGGTTGCAGGCTCAAACATAGCGCCCTGCTCATATGGAACATTGTCTGCAAACGGTACGGCATTTTTCTCAGGAACTACTACATAGTCCGCATTTGCTCCCTGCTCTCTGGAACCGATGAAGCTGTAATGTTTGCAGAGGGAGTAATTACCTTTCTGGCAGTCGTCACATTTCATACATGGAAGAAGCGGTGCACCGGATACACGGTCGCCGACTTTTACCTTGGTAACGCCTTCTCCGACTTCCACAACATCACCGGAAAACTCATGTCCAAGTACGATCGGGTAAAAATGTACACCGTGGTTTAATACACGGGGGATATCAGATCCGCAGATTCCGGAATATCTTACTTTGATCTTTACATGACCAGGTGTTACCTGTGGTTCTTCCACTTCCTGATACTGGACATCTTCATTTGCTACTACTACTGCTGCTTTCATGATTATTTTTCCTCCTCATTTCTCATCATAGGTTCAAGAGATTTATAGAGATTTATAGAGATTTAAATAGGTTTTATAGGTTTTCTCATAAACGGCCCTGTTATCAAGGTTCGGTTCATGTCTTCTCGTTTCTTTTACGGTAAGGCGGATGGCTTCATCATAATCCTGATACATTCCAACGCCAATACCTGCCAGGATGGCTGCGCCAAGGGTTGTGGCTGTATCGGAGGACGGTACTACGATCGGTTTGCCGGTAATATCGGATTTGATCTGGGTCCAGAGAAGAGAGTTGGCGGATCCACCCATTGCGCGGAGAACTTCCACATCTGCTCCTGCCTCTTTTGCCACCTCAAGGTTGTGCTTCAGGGAAAGTGCCACGCCTTCCATGCAGGCACGTACCATATGGCCCTTGGTCTTGGCGAAATCCAGTCCGTAAAATACGCCCTTTGCGTTCGGGTTCCAGATCGGGGAACGCTCGCCGGACATATATGGAAGAAATACCACACCGTCACTGCCTGGAGCAATTTTTTCCGCGATCTCATTGAGCTGATCCAGGGAAGACCCTTTTTCCTCAGCTACAGAGCGCTCATAATCTGCGAACTCACGTTCAAACCAGCGCATGACACCACCGCCGCCGGTTGTGCCGCCCTGAAGGAGCCACTGTCCCGGAACTACGTGATATCCGAGGATCAGTCTGGGATCTGCCTTGTACTCGTCCATGCAGATACTCATTCCTCCGGCCTGTCCGCCCTGTTCCTGTGTCTCTCCCGGATGGATCACTCCGGCCCCCAGCGTTCCACATGCCGCATCCAGACCGCCGGCAACAACCGGTGTTCCCACAGCAAGGCCGGATTCTTCTGCTGCTTTCTCTGTAACCGTTCCCACAACATGGTCACAGTCGCAGATCTCAGGAAGAAATCCCATGGGGATTCCAAGTTTTTTGCACATTTCCTCATCCCAGGCTGCTTTTCTCATGTCAAAGCAGTGCAGGCCGTATCCCTGTGAAACATCCTGACTCATCACACCGGTCAGTTTGTAGGCAATGTAGCTGTTGGACTGCAGGATCTTGTCGATCTTTGCGTAAACTTCCGGGAGATTTTCTTTGTACCAGAGGATCTTTGCGGTTGTGTAGGATGGCTGAAGAGAATTACCGGATACTTCAAAAATCTTGTCCGCTCCGATTTCTTCGTTCAGTCTGTCGCAGATGGACTGTGCTCTGGTATCCATCCAGATCGGAGTGTTTGTGAGAACATTTCCGTCCTTGTCCATGGCAATGGCGGACCAGCTCTGGCCGTCAATGCCGATACCTGCGATCTCCTCCGGCTGGATCCCGGCTTTTTCGATCACTTTTTTTACTGCCTGACAGACAGCACTCCACCATTCTTCCGGATTCTGCTCTGCCCAGCCTTCTTTCGGATAATATACCGGATAATCACCATTGGCTGCTGCCACTACGGTTCCTGACTTTTCAAAAACCGCAACCTTGCAGGCACTGGTGCCGATATCAATACCAAGTAAATATGGTTTCATTATGAATTCTCCTTCTCCTTTAGCACACGCACGGATTTCCCCATAATAATTTCCGCGCCAAGCTTCTCTGTGATCGGCTCCGTTTCTTCGCTCTCTGCCTCTCCCAGCCGTTTCAGCATAATGCTCGCCACTTCCCTGGCAATGCCCGATGTAGGCTGTGCCACGATGGTAAGCTTGGGGCTGCAGGCTCTGGCAAACTGCAGATTATCAAAACCGATCATGGAAAGCTGTTCCGGAATTTTCAGATCCAGCTCATTCATTCCGATCACCGCCCCCATGGTCATCTCATAGTTGGTAACGAATACGGCTGTCATATCCGGATTGTCCGCCACAAGTTTCTCGATTCCTCTCACGCCACCCTGAATGGTATAGTCGCCGTGATAGATCAGAGATTCCCGTACCGGAAGATTTTCTTTTTCATATGCGCTTCGGTATCCCTGGAGACGTTCCTGCGCCGTGGAAATTTCCTCCGGGCCGCCGATAATCCCGATCTTACGGTGTCCTGCCTTAAAAAAAACTCTCATGGCATCCTCGGCCGCCTTCTCATTGTCCACAAGAACACTGTCGCAGGAAAGCTCCTGTATTCTTCGGTCAATGAGTACAATGGGCTTCCCGGTTTTCTGGAATTTTTTTAGATGATTGCCTTCAGCATCCACCGGCATGCTGATGATCCCATCCACACGTTTCCGGCTTAAAAATTCCACTGCGTCCCGCTCCAGTTTCTTATCGGTACGGCAGTCACAGACAATGGTGGCGTATCCGTGGCTTCGCAGCACATCCTCCATTCCTGTGATGATCTCCGCACAAAAGGTATTATTAAGCTCCGGGATCACTACCCCGATGGTCTTGGTGGCATTGGTCTTCAGGCCTCTTGCCACCTCATTGACCTCATAGTGCAGTTCCTCGATGGCTTCCTCGATCTTTACTCTGTTTTTTTCTCTTACGTTTCCGCCATTAAAATAAGAAGAAATCGTCGCAAGCCCAAGTCCCGTCCGCTTGGCAATATCTTTCATGGTTGCTGCCATACTGATCACTCCGTTTCTGCTTTTTACAGAAATTCCTTATTCTGCCTTTCCATCGCAGCCGCAGACTTTCATACGTGCCTCAACCAGCTCTTTCACTGCCTGGATGGCTTTCTTTCCGTATGCCTTCGGGTCGATGGTGTTCTCATTCTCTGCAAATGTCTCTTTTACTGCTTTGGAGTATGCTGCACGAAGCTCTGTTGCAAAATTTACTTTACAGATACCACGTTTTACACAATCACTGACATCCTCATCGCTGAGTCCGGATGCTCCGTGAAGAACAAGCGGGATATCTACAACTTCGCGGATCTCACTTAAGCGCTCTTTGTCAAGAACCGGTGTTCCTACATAGAAGCCATGTGCGGTTCCGATGGCAACTGCCAGAGAAGTAACACCTGTGCGCTCTACGAATTCTTTTGCTTCCTGCGGATCTGTGTTGGTGTCTGCCTCAGCCTCAAGGTCGTCCTCTTTACCGCCTACCTTACCAAGCTCAGCCTCACATGGAATGTTCAGGGCTGCTGCTACGTCCGCAACTCTCTTGGTCTCTTTGATATTGTCCTCAAAATCCAGTTTGGAACCGTCGATCATCACAGATGTGTAGCCTGCATGCATTGCCTGCATTGCAAGTTCAAAACTGCTGCCGTGGTCAAGATGAAGGCATACCGGAACAGAAGCCTTGGCTGCCTCTGCTGCCACGATTGCTGCGTAAGTCTCAACAGTACCATATTTGATCGTAGATGGTGTTGTCTGGATCATAACCGGTGCTTTCAGCTCCTCAGCTGCCTGGATGATCGCTTTCACCATTTCCATATTCTCTGCGTTGAAAGCTCCTACCGCATATCCGCCCTTCTGTGCTTTTAACAGCATTTCTTTAGATGTAACCAGTGGCATAATCTTTTCCTCCTTGGAATTATTGTGTTTATTTTTTATATTATTTCTTCATTTGATCTAGAAACCGAAACGTTTCTGTTTGAGTTCATCTTAACGCACCGAAACGTTTCTGTCAACTATAAAATTTTCATCATTTACAGGAAAATATTACCTTGAAAAGAAGACAAAATACCGTTAGATTAATAATTAAAAGTAATACAAACCTGTGGCCGGGCAAGTCCGTCTGATACTACCGGCAGCATAACAATTTCAGGAAGCGCTGTATCCCGTTCTGAATACCAGAAACGGATGCAGCATTTTCCGGAAATGTTATAAGTACACAATGATCTTAGGAGGATATGAACAATGTTAAAAGGAATTCCAGAAATCTTATCACCAGAATTACTGAAAGTTTTATGTGAGATGGGACACAGTGACCGTCTTGTAATCGCTGACGGAAACTTCCCGGTAGAATCCATGGGAAAAAATGCCATTACCATCCGCTGTGACGGACATGGTGTTCCGGAGATCCTGGATGCCATCCTGAAACTCTTCCCGCTGGATACCTATGTAGAACATCCGGTAAACCTGATGGAAGTAATGCCTGGTGATGACGTGGAGACACCGATCTGGGATACATATAAAGAGATCGTTTCCAAACATGACGAGCGTGGCGAGAAAGCCATCGGAAATATCGAGCGTTTCGCATTCTATGATGAAGCAAAAACTGCATACTGCATCATCTCCACAAGTGAGAAAGCACTTTATGCCAATGTAATGCTTCAGAAAGGTGTTGTGATTAACAACGACTGATCTTTCTTCTGAACTGCCTGATATATCATATATACACACATATTCAACCAGAAACTCCCGTTTCCATACTCTTTTCAGAGGAATGGAAACGGGAGTTTTGACTTTTTGTTTTTATCTTTTTCCTGATTTTGCAGCGTAACTTCCGCAGAGCTTTTTCCCTTCGGATGTTTTTACACCGGCACGGACCGCATAATAGTAGGTTGTCCCCTTCTTCGCCGTCTTATCCTCATAAGATACTGTAGTACTTCTGCCTGAGACAGTGCCTATTTTTTTCCAGGTGCTGTTTTTGGTCTTCCGGTAAACATTATAGAATGTTGCACGGCTCTGTGCCCTCCAGTAAAGTTTAAGTCCACTGGATGTTTTCTTCACAGCAGAAATTTTCTGGATATCCGGATAGGATAAAACAGCTCTGCTCTCCTTATAACTGCCAAAAACTTTCTTTCCGTCTACGTTACGATATGCACGTACAGAATACGTATAAGACGTAATTCCCCGGATCTGGGAATCCTGATAGCTGGAAACATTACTTTTCACTTCAGCGATCCTCTCCCAGTCACTGTTCCCTGTTCTGCGATATACACGATAGCCGCTTGCTCCCGGAACTTTCCCCCAGGAAACTGTATTTTTCGGACCAGAAACCGCAGTCGCACTGGCTGCTGCTTTTGCAAGTTCTGTCTTTGCGGACACGGCAGTGGAAGCAGTTCCATAGAGCGTTGTTTTTCCTGTACATACATATGCTGCCCTGACACGGTAACTGTAGGTATTTCCTGTTTTTACAGTCGTATCACTCCAGCTTTGTATACTGGATTTCATACTCGTCAGTTTGCTTTCTTTTCCACCGTTTTCGCTTCGGTAGATCACATAATAGTTGCATCCCGTTACTGCTGACCAGGCCAGGTTGATCTTATTGTAGGCTTTGGAAGTGATCTTCAGCCCGGCAGGTTGTTTTAATTTCACGGTTACTTTACAGGATGCCCTGATTCCTTTCGCGTTATTTCCATAGCAGGAAATCGTCACTGTTCCGGGATGCTTCGCAGTTACCAGACCATTACTGCTGACTGTGGCAATATTCGTATCCGAACTCTCCCAGCTGATTCCGGACGTTGTCATCTCCGTTCTTGTTGCGGAAGCACTCAGAGATTTTTTCTCACCGGCATACATGGACAGAGATGTATTGGAAATCTGCATTTTTGCCGGGCTGTCCAGTGTTTTTGTATGGGCTTTGATCCGATAGGTAATTCCATAAATATCCCTCGTTTTGGTACTTAACACAAGATCCGCACCATCTTCCCATTCTTTCTGCGAATTCAGATAACGGAAACTCTGACCTGACAGAATCGAGGGTTCGAATTCGCACCAGCCATAAGAAACTTCTGCTTCCACATAATACTTAATAGTTGCATTTCCCGCATTCGTTACCACAATAGAGTAAGAACTTCCCTGGCTGATCAGTACCTCCGGGATCTGAAATGTCATAATTCCGGCCATCGGCTGTCTTAAAGTTACCGGTGTGGCATATGCCGGCGTTCCACTTGTGGGATCTTTTGCGTTTTTAAGGTTTGTATACACCTGCACTTTATAGGTATTGTTGGTCGTCAGAGCTGCAAGCGTCACTTCGCCAAGCTTCTCCGCCTTACCGTTTCCTGCAGAAGCACGGAAAACACTGGCAATCTTATCTCCGGCATACATCGCCAGGGCACTCAGCCCGCAGGTTCCGTCATAAAAATAATTATTGGTATACTTTGGCTGATTCGTTGCTGAAGCTGCCACCAGGTTGTTAATGGAACCATCCTGATAAGATAAGTAGAAATATCCATTTTTTCCCCAGTTTTCTCCCCAGCTGTTCTTGACGATCCATGCACCATCTGCAGTTACATTCGACGCTGTCTTAAAATTTTTTGCAGAATAATTGTCATCCCATCCCACTACTGTAACCAGATGGTTGATGCTTTTGGTACTGGACGGATAGGAGTATGCGGCTGTATCCGCATTGTAATATCGATTCTGTGCATTGTACATAAGGGTCACTGCATTATTCGCAAGCACCATTTTTTTCATTGCACTTACTGAATAATCGGAAAAATATGCATTCTTCAGATATGCCACCGCATCGTATTCCTTGGACGCATCCGGGATTACTCCGGTTTTCTTCGTATGTGTCTCATCTGTTGCCATCGGAACATCTTCTTCTGTTGTCATCCCTGACCAGGTGCTCAGAAAAAATGATGCAAGCATGTCATTTCCGGATTCATGATAATCCTGATTTCCATAGTCATCTGTTCCATAATGGTAATTAATATCACCGGCAGTATTTCCAAGAGGATCGTTATTCCGGTTTGCAAAAAAATACGCCAGATGTTCTTCAGAAAGATCATATGTTCCAAGGCCCTGTGAAAGGAATGAAGTCTCCAGAAGTGATGCCATTCCAAATGCCCAGCACATTCCGTAGGGTTCCTGATTTTTCACAGAAGTTACGTATCCCAGATCCGCTGCATTATAGTAGGACGGATACGCCGCTGCCCGTGCCCCTGGAACATCCTCTGTATCATTTCCGATAGGCTCAGCTGTCGTGTAACTGGTAAGGGAATCAAACGGAGCCAGCTGTTCTTTTTCTTCCTCTTCTGTCAGCGGACGTCCTTTGATATATTCTATTTGGGAGTCTTCCCCATCACCGGTTCCATCTCCAAATGTGTTCTCTGTAGAATCAGAAAAAACATTCTCCTCACTATCCGGCGAAGTCCAGTCTGTTCTGTCATCCTGATCCAGCTCCTCCGAAATATTGTCGTCACTTCCCTGCGAGATCTCTTCCGTTTCTGTATCTGAGGTTCCTGCCACAGATACTCCATCCGTATCGTTCTGCGTAGTTCCACCATCTTCAGCCCCTGCTTCAGATGATTCCCCGGTTTGACCCTGATTTCGTATGCTCTGACTTCTCTCTGTCTCATCCGCATCCGCTGACACGACTGCCGTATCACCGAAATCCGCAGCCATAACCGGCACCTGACTACCCGCGACAGCCACACTCAGAAATAATGGAAGCAATTTTTTCCTGAACAGTTTTGATCTTTTCACATGATTCTCCTCTTTTGCTTTAACTGTATGATTATCCTCTTTTTTTCAAATGATAACCGAAAATCCCGATCACTGCAAGCGCTGTCGCTGTCCCGATCCAGATAAAAGGATTCCTGTACCATACTTTTGTTTCTTTGAAGGATTTCGCAACGGAACCATTGACCGGTTTCGCATCTGTCTCTTCCTGTTCTTCTGTGGAAACCGGAGATATCTGTACTGCCGGACCATATACTTCCCCAGTTCCGCCGGAAGATACTTCTTTCTCTGTTCCGGAGACATCCGTACTGTCATCTGATTCCCGTGGCGTTCCTGATACGGCAATACCGTCATTCGGTTCCTGCCGGGTTTCGGATGATCCCGTCTGGTCATTCAGACCCTGTTCAATTCCGGTTCCTGCTGAATCTGCACCGGTTCCTTTCGTTATTCCGGCTGCTGCCAGCTCTTCATCCTTCGATGGCCGGAGTTCATCAAGAGGCACATATCCATGTCTTCCCTGATACTCGGTATAACCCCAGTTCTCGCCGTCTTTCTCCGTTTCCCCTTCAATATGCAGAACTGTTCCGTCTTTAATTTCAGTTCCGTTAAATTTTCCACTTTTTTTATCTGTTGACGGATAAATATCCACTCCGTCCTCACCGGAATCCACGGTCATATAATAATCCGTGCTGCTCTGCGGAAGTTCCACTTTCTCTGATCTGTCCGCATAAACCGGCATACTTACCGTCACTGTCAGCAAAGCCGCCAGCAGCACACCTTTTATTCTTTTCATTCTGTCTCCTCCATCCGTACCCGCATCTTCGTTTCCCGTATACGCAAAATCCTCTTATATTTCTCTTCTGCTCCGAAATATAAGAGGATCTTATCATTAGTAGTGGTACTGCCAGCGTTTCCTGTCTGGTGTATATGTTTTATGCCAGTTCTCTCTCGCACATATCCAGTGCAGACGCGATTACCGCATCCATATCATAATACTTGTACTCGCCAAGACGTCCGCCAAAGATTACCTTGGATTCCTTCTGTGCAAGTTCTTTATACTGTGCGTAAAGCTGTCCGTTCTTCTCATCATTAACCGGATAATATGGCTCATCGCCCGGTTTCCACTCAGAACTGTACTCACGGCTGATCACAGTCTTCGGAAGATCGTTGCCTTCCTCATCCTTGCCGAACTCAAACCATTTATGCTCAATGATACGTGTCCACGGTGTCTCAACATCTGTGTAGTTCACAGCTGCATTACCCTGGAAATTCGGCTTATCAAGAGTCTCATTCTCAAAACGGACAGAACGATACTCCAGTGTTCCAAGCTTATAATCAAAGTATGCGTCAATGGCACCTGTGTAGATAACCTTCTCAGCCATAGCATCATACTCAGCCTTCTTCTCAAGGTAATCCTCATTCAGACGAACCTCAATGCCGTCCAGGAGGTTCGCTACCATCTTCGTATATCCGCCAACCGGGATTCCCTGATAAAGAGCATTGAAATAGTTGTTATCAAAAGTCAGACGAACCGGAAGTCTCTTGATGATAAAGGAAGGAAGCTCTGTGCATGGACGTCCCCACTGCTTCTCTGTATAACCCTTGATCAGCTTCTCATAGATATCTGTACCAACCAGGCTGATTGCCTGCTCCTCAAGATTCTTCGGCTCTGTGATACCAGCTGCCTTACGCTGCTCCTCGATCTTCTCAGCAGCCTCCTCCGGAGTCACAACACCCCACATCTTATTGAAGGTATACATATTAAACGGAAGGCTGTACAGCTCACCATGATAATTGGCAACCGGGCTGTTTGTAAAACGGTTGAACTCCGCAAACTGTGTAATATAATTCCAGACCTTCTTATTATTGGTATGGAAAATATGTGCACCATACTTATGAACATTGATTCCCTCAATCTTCTCTGTGTACACGTTTCCTGCAATATTCGGGCGTTTGTCAATCACGAGAACAGATTTGCCCGCCTTCTTCGCCTCATGAGCAAAGACAGCACCGTAAAGACCGGCGCCTACGATAAGATAATCGTACATTCGTTTTTCTCCTTGTTGTTTGATGTGATTATTTTAACACCTGTGCTGCGGGTATGGCAAGTGTTCTTTTTTACCGACATATGTTATTTTCTTTTTGCATAAATGACTATTACATCACCATTGTATTCGTGTTCGGCGATCTTTTCATAGCCAAATCCAACCATTTCGTTCAACACATGTTTCATATCTCCTGATGCTTCTTTCTTATCAACGGCTATATAATATTTATTATTTTCTGAAATCAGTTCTTTTGCATTGTCATTATCCATAATAAGCTCCTTTCTTGCGGTTGTATGTCAAGCGGATATTCGCAATCCGCATTCGCTACGCAGTTCTACACCGAATAACTGCTTCGCAGATTCGGTTAAAACATTATTTGCAGTAATTTAATAACACCTCCAATAAATTAATTCCTATTCCATTACAATATTTCACAAAAGATTCTATTGATGGATTTCCATTATATGATTCAATTTTCGAAATCATCTGTTGTGTTAAACCTGTTCTCTGTGCAACATCTTTTTGCGTTAACTTTTTTTCTTTCCGGATTCTTTTCAGACATATAGCAATATTATAAATTTCCGTTTCTATCTCATATTGCTTTTTAAGTATCAAATCAGATGCTACTTCTTTTTTCAACTCTTCTAATGCACCCATATTGCTATTTCCTTTTACAATAAACTAAATCAAAGACATCTTTATCCATTTTTATAACATTGAATATTTAAATATAATTTTGGATCTAGCATAACACTCATCACTCCTTTCTTTCATAAATTATATTTTTTCGAAACTATATAAACACTTTTAGGACTTCTGCCTGAGAGATCAATTCTCTCAGGCACTAATGCTCCAGTGGTATTTTCTATATATGTTCTCTGTGAATAAGCGGATTTTTTAACATTCGTTTTTCCCTGTCAACAGCGGTTTTCTTATCTGTCTTTTCCGTCTTATTTTTCTGTTTATGCTCCGTTATATATACAATATTTATAGTATTATCCAAACCCCTGTAATAAAATATACGCACATCTTTCTTCTTAATTTCGTAAAGTGTTGGCGTAATCTTTTTATCAATCGGTCTCGTAGTAAAGTTCTCTAGTCCATCCTTTAGTATTCCCTCCAGCACAGTTAATACTATCGGCTTTACTTCGTTTGAAAGATTACTTAAAATATTTTTACCACCGGAGGTCCTATACACGAAAATCTGTTCCATATAGTTCCTCCATAACAACTGTTGGTTGTATTTTTCTGTAGTTTATACCATATGTTCAAAATTGTCAAGCCTGTTGACAATAAAATCTATAAGCGCAAAATCCCGCATAGTGACATACTCCCACCACTTAAATCTTATAGATTTTGATGTGGGGGTTCCTGCTCAATTGCCCTTCAGAGCAAAGATAAAACAGGCTATCCCTGCGTGTCCCGCGGTTTTTATAAGTACGGATGCGAACTTTTTATTGTGTTATCATGCACATTCTATAAGGATCCGTTTTCCTTCGTTCATGATATTGAATGCCGCATTCACATCACGATCCATTCTGTTTCCACATTCACAGTAATAAATTCTTTCAGATAAAGACAAAATCTGGATGTGTCTGTACAAAGAACAGAAATTAATTTTGTGAGATTTTCCTGAGATATGATATTAAAAGAATGTTCTATTATTTTAGGATAACGAAATTCCAGCTGAGAAAGATGATTGATATATCCCTGCTTTTCTCCATATTGAAGGATACTGTGGAATAAAATAAGAATGTTTTTTATGGTGCGGGAAGAAAGCCCTTCTTTTTTCAGTTTTTCGGAAAATCTGTATATAGAATCTGATGAGATATATTTTACAGGAATGTCCCCAAATTCAGGAATAATATGTATGCTGATCAAAGTTTCATAACAGGTATAAGTACTGATCTTTACAGTGTATCGAACAGATGCCAGCCATTCCTGATTAAGGTTCCGAAAGAAGATTTTTCTTCCGATATTTGTCTGTGGCCTGTTTTTACATAAAATTGCCAGCTTTTTCTTTTTTACAGAATCATAAGTGTGAGCATATACATAGCCATACTGAATCCGGCCATTTTGGTCACGGGATTTTTCATAGCGCGCTTCCCATCTTCCATCTTTTCTCTTTCTGATATTTTCCCCTTTTCTAGGCATAATTGCAGTCTCCTTTTTCATTCATTATAGCAAAAGCCTGACCATTTTTGTGACCACGAATCGGCGAAAAAAGGAAGCCAGGTGGCGTATTTAGGAATATCTCACACCCAAAAAGAGCATAACCTGCTAAATATAGTGCATTTTTCGTGGCTTGACAACACATATTGCCGATGCTATCATTGCTTATGATTCGGAAACTATGTATAATTGAGAAAAACAGGTGTCGCTTATGGAAATGATAAGCGACATTTTTACCCCAAAAAAACAGGCAGACCTCTCTTATAAAAAGAAGCCTGCCTGTTTTTATTTATGATATGTACTTACCGTTTCTTAATCCTCATATCCATTCGGATTCTGGCTCTGCCATTTCCAGGAGTCTGCACACATCTCGCGGATTCCGTTCTCTGCTTTCCAGCCAAGTTCTCTCTCAGCTTTGGATGCATCGGAGTAGCAGGTTGCGATGTCTCCAGGGCGGCGTGCTTTGATCACGTATGGGATTTTAACACCTGTAGCTGCCTCGAAGTTCTTAACAATGTCGAGAACGCTGTAGCCTTTACCTGTTCCAAGGTTGTAAATGCTTAATCCGGATTTGTCTTCCAGTTTCTTGAGGGCTTTTACATGGCCTTTGGCAAGGTCTACTACATGGATGTAGTCACGGACACCTGTTCCGTCCGGTGTATCGTAATCGTTTCCGAATACGCCGAGTTCTTTCAGTTTACCTACTGCAACCTGTGTGATGTATGGCATCAGGTTGTTCGGGATACCGTTCGGGTTCTCACCGATGGTTCCGCTCTTATGAGCACCGATCGGGTTGAAGTAACGAAGAAGAACTACATTCCACTCCGGATCTGCCTTCTGGATATCTGTAAGGATCTGCTCCAGCATGGATTTCGTCCAGCCATATGGGTTGGTGCACTGTCCCTTCGGGCACTCCTCTGTGATCGGGATGATTGCCGGATCTCCGTATACGGTCGCTGAGGAAGAGAAAATAATATTCTTGACATTATGCTTTCTCATCACATCCACAAGTGTCAGGGTTCCTGCGATATTATTCTCATAATATTCCCACGGCTTGGCAACGGATTCACCTACTGCTTTCAGTCCTGCGAAATGAATACAGGAGTCGATCTCTTCTTTGTCAAAAACTTCATTCATTGCGTCGCGGTCCAGGATGTCTGCTTTATAGAATTTCACCGGTTTTCCTGTGATCTTGGATACTCTGTCCAGAGCCTTCTCACTGGAATTACATAAATTGTCAACTACTACAACATCATATCCTGCGTTCTGCAGTTCTACAACGGTATGACTTCCAATGTATCCTGCTCCACCTGTTACTAAAATTGCCATAGTTTTTCTCCTCCTCTACTGGATCTAACTGTTCCTGTTTATTTTAGCACTGTTCCACTGTTTCCACAATAGCTGAAACCCAGGTTTACTACCTGACTTTTCCCATATCTTTGAAAGTTTCTCAGAAATTTCCGGTTAATCCCAAAGTCCCTGCGGATAAAGTCCCTGATCTTTCAGTTTCTGGATTGCCGCAACCACTACCGGTTTGTCTTCTTTATAGGTGACTCCGTACCATTTGTCCTGTGTGGTAAGGACTTTGACGGTTGCTTTCTTTTCTTTTAAAAGTTCATCCACTACAAACGGAAGGAAATATTCACATTTCAGAGGATTCTCCGGAATATTCTTCTGGAGAAATACAGGAAAACGGTTTACCAGCTCTTTCATAAAACCGCCGGTAAAGCCCCACATGTTCATGGATACCGGTGTGTCTCCCGGAAGGCTGGTCCATGTTTTTCCATCGTCTTCTGTGTAGGCTGCTCCGCCGTCACGTTTCTCGATATGAGTTCTCTCATTGATGTCCGCAAGGTAACCGTCCGCATCTGTCTCGCAGACCCCACGGGATACATAGCCGTTGTCTGTCAGTGTATTTTCCAGACGGTAGCCTACCATCATATACTGGGCAGGAACGGTATCCTCCTGTGCCTGGGCCAGAAAATCATATGCCATCTTAAAAGCATGTGTTCCATAATAATCATCTGCATTGATCACCACAAACGGGCCGTCAATAACTTCAGCACAGCTTAATACGGCATGTCCCGTTCCCCACGGTTTCACACGTCCTTCCGGAACCTTAAATCCTTCCGGAATATTATTCAGATCCTGATGGACATACACGATTTCCACCTTATCGCTTAAACGGTCACCGATGGCATCGCGGAAATCCTGCTCGTTTTCTTTTTTTATGATAAATATTACTTTTTTAAAGCCTGCACGTACTGCATCATAAATGGAAAAGTCCATGATGATATGACCTTCCTGATCTACAGGATCGATCTGCTTCAGTCCGCCGTAGCGGCTTCCCATTCCTGCTGCCATTACTACCAGAACCGGCTCTTTCATAATCTTGTTCCTCCTGCTATTTTAGAGATTCGGGGATTTTTCCCCTTACATAGTTCGGGCCGGTCAGATTCTCATCCGGCCGGCCTTTGAACCTCGTTTTATTATACTACACTTCCCCTGGAAATCCTACTGCTTCTTTCCATTTTATCCCCGGGCCTGATCTTTTCCAGGAAAAACAATCTCCATTCTGGTTCCCTCACCCTGCTCACTTTCCACATGGATCTGTGCATGATGAAGGGTTGCTCCATGTTTTACAATGGAAAGGCCAAGCCCTGTTCCGCCAGTCTGCCTGGAATGGCTTTTGTCCACCCTGTAAAAACGCTCAAAGATCCTGCCCTGTTCACTTTTCGGAATGCCGATTCCATCGTCTACCACACAGTAAAACGGATTTCCCTTACGGTTTCCGACCATGATACGCACATGACCATTCTGTTCTGTATAGCGCACCGCATTATCCGCAATGTTAAAAAACATCTCATACAGCACATGACGGACACCCTGGATCTTCTCGGAACTTCCTGTAAGCTCCAGGGATATATTTTTCTTTTCCGCTGGATGACGGAGATTGTTCTGTACATCTTCCGCAAGCTCATAAAGGTCCACTTCCTCAAAAGGAACTTCACTGTTGCTTTCATCCAGTCTGGACAGCTGTATGATATCTGCTACCAGATTGGAAAGACGTACCGCCTCATGATAAATCCTTCCGGAAAATTCCTGGACATGATCTGCCGGAACCATTCCGTTCATCATCAGCTCCGCATATCCGGAAATGGACATCAGCGGTGTTTTCAGCTCATGGGATACATTGGCCGAAAATTCTTTCCGGATTTCTTCGGCCTCTTTCAGCTCTTTTACCTGCTGCCGGATCTGACGGTTCTGCTCATCCACCCGCACAAGAAGGGGGCGTAATTCTTCGTAGCACACATTGTTCAGCGGATGCTCCAGGTCCAGATCATTGATCGGTTTGATCAGCTCCCTGGTCTGCCTCTCGACAAACGCAAACTCCAGGATCAGGACCAGTACCATCAGGATTCCAAGAACCGCAAGGCTTGAAATCCAGGTAGAATATACAGAATCTACCGTCTTTCCTACCCTTAAGACATTCCCGTTATCCAGCCGCACCGCATAATAAAAAGTCTTTTTGGAAAATGTCTCGGAATAACGGATACTTTCACTTTTTCCGTCTTTTTCCGCTTCCATAAACTCCGGACGGTTGCTGTGATTTTCCAGTTTTTCCGGGGATGTCTGGGAATCAAAAAGTACGGTTCCGTCTTTTTGGATCAGTGTTACACGGCTGGAGGATACTGCCCGCAGTCTTTTTGAGAGAAACGTATCTCCATATTCTTCCATGCCAAGGCAGATGTACCTGGCCTCCTCGCGGACCCCATTTTGCATGTAAGTGTTGAATTTACTGTAAGTGACTACACTTGCTGCCAGAAAGGTGATCAGGACAGCAAGGACGATCATAATACTTGTATGATTCAGGATCTTTTTTTTCATAAGTGATCTCCGATCCGGTATCCGACTCCGCGCACAGTCTCGATCAGATTTCCTGCCTCACCCAGTTTCTGCCGGAGGGTTCGCACATGTACATCCACCGTTCTTGTCTCACCGTCAAAATCATATCCCCAGACATGACACAAGATCTGATTTCTGGACATAACCAGGCCTTTATTCTCAAGAAGATACTCCAGCAGTTCAAATTCCTTTCTGGTAAGCTCTTTCAATTCGCCCTGATAGCTGACTTCATGACGGGCTACATTAACCCGGAGGTCTTTGCAGTGCAGTTCCCGCTCCTCGTTCTGTCTTGCGCAGCGCCTGAGAACTGCTTTTACCCTGGCTACAAATTCCATCATTCCAAAAGGCTTCGTGATATAATCATCCGCACCGCCCTCCAGACCTTTCACCTTATCAAATTCCGCTTCTTTGGCAGTGACCATGATCACCGGGATATCCCTGGTCCTGGTATCGCTTTTCAGCCGTTTCAGAATATTATATCCATCTTCTCCCGGGAGCATAATGTCCAGAAGGATCAGTTCCGGCAGGCTTTTTTTCATCGCTGCGTCAAACTCCACTCCTGTCTCAAACCCTTCTGCCTCGAATCCGGTTGTCTCCAGGGTATAGACAAGAAGCTCCCGGATGTTTCGTTCATCTTCCACACAGTAGATCATTCCACATCCCTCTCCGTTCGTTACACCGGCTGTTTTTTTGTCAGCCGTATTTTTATTTTTTCTGTTTTCAGTATAACTATTTTCCTTTTACTGCACAAGCCCTGGTTCTCCACACTTTTGCGGATAGCCAGGGCATATGAAAGCCGACATTTCTATCAGCCTTTTATGATTCTGTTTTTTATGCACCAGCGGTTACTGTTTTATCCTTTGCTATTTCTTCGGATAATGTTGGAAGCTGATACTGTCTGCGAATCAGCTCCAGTTCCCGGTAGAATGTTTCATCCGGGCTGTGCTTGATCTGTTTCAGGTGCTGATGCGTATCAAAGGAATCTTCATGCACCTGGGTTACACAGACGCCGATGTTGGAACAGTGGTCTGCCACCCTCTCCAGGCTGGTAGTCACATCAGAAAGGATAAATCCCATTTCAATGGTACATTCTCCTGCGCGAAGTCGCTGGATATGACGGTATTTCAGCTCCTTGCTCAGCTCATCGATCACTTCTTCCAGAGGTTCGATCTCACGGGCCAGCTGTACATCCTGATTTTCGTAAACCTTATAGGCGATATCCACGATATCCTCCACCGCATGTTCCATGACACGAAGTTCCTCCAGAGCTTTTTCGGAGAACTTCAGTCCTTTTTCATGAAGCTCCTGGGCAGATTCCATAATATTCACGCCGTGATCGGAAATTCTCTCAAAATCACCGATACAGTGAAGCATAATGGAAATGCTGTGGCTGTCATGCACAGAAAGATCTTTCTGGTTCAGTTTTACAAGATAGGTTCCAAGCTCATCCTCGTAACGGTCCACCTTTTTTTCCGATTCTTCAACTGCCTTCTTTCCGTCTGCACTGAAATGCTTCAGGAGATCCAGAGCTGTAAACAGAGTTCTGTGGGAATCCTCTGCCATTTTTTTTGCGGCATTTCGGCTCTGCTCAACTGCAAATGAAGGCTTTTCCAGAAAACGGCTCTCCAGGATCATGAAATCCGGATCTGCTGCCACAGCTGTCTCGGTTTCTTCTTTTTTGTCCCGGATGGTAAGACAGGCAAGTTTCTCCAGCCATTTTCCAAAAGGAAGCAGAACCAGTGTTGCTGTAACATTAAAGGCACTGTGCAGGATCGCGATTCCCGCCGGTGTTGCAGCCTGTGGCATAAATGAAAAATGCACTGCCGCATTTACCGTATAGAATACTGCCATAAAAAGCACAGTTCCGATCAGGTTAAAATACAGATGGATCATTGCCGCACGTTTGGCATTTACATTCGCACCAATGGCAGAAAGAATAGCTGTGATACAGGTTCCGATATTCTGTCCCATGATGATCGGAAGCGCTGCACTGAACGGTACCATTCCGGTAAGGCAAAGTGCCTGCAGGATACCGACAGATGCGGAAGATGACTGAATGATCGCAGTAAGCACCGCACCGGCCACAACTCCCAGCAGAGGATTTGAAAATTTCACAAGCATTCCGGTAAATTCCGGTACATCTGCCAGCGGTTCAACAGCTCCGCTCATGGCACTCATTCCATACATCAGAATTGCAAATCCCACAAAAATGGTTCCCACATCTTTTTTCTTCTGGCTCTTTGTAAACATGATCAGAATTACGCCAACCAGAGCAAGAATCGGTGAAAATGATGTCGGTTTAAAAAGCCGGATAATAAAGTTATCACTCTGGATTCCGGTAAGACTTAAGATCCAGGATGTTACTGTGGTACCGATATTTGCACCCATGATAATTCCCACTACCTGGGAAAGTTTCATGATTCCCGAGTTTACAAAACCTACAACCATAACTGTGGTTGCTGATGAAGACTGGATCACAGCGGTTACACCCATTCCTAGAAGAACCGCTCTGATCGGGCTCGATGTAAGGGTTTCCAGAATACGTTCCAGTTTTCCACCTGCGACTTTCGCAAGTCCGTCTCCCATTAAGTTCATTCCATAAAGGAAAATAGCAAGGCCGCCAAGCAATGCCAGTACGCTGAAAAAGTCCATAATACTCTCCTTCACTTTCTCTTTTAGATATGTTTGATTTCCTTTTTTCTCATTTCAACGTTTTTCATGATAGCGGCCCTTTGTAAAGTTTTCCCCACCGGAATGTAAAATCTATGTAAAAAAATAAGACAAAAGACCTGATTGCAGGTCTTCTGCCTTAGATTCTTTTTCGTGATAATTCTCCGGTAATCCGGATTTTCAGAGAAGTGTCCTATATATCGGACACCGGTTTTCTGTAATTGAAAGCTTCAATCAGAATCCGCGGATCTCCTCATCCTCGGAACCTGTTTTATCGATAGACTTGATCACAAGGTAATAACTGTAATCATCATTGACCTTCACTTCGACCCGGTCACCGACGCGATGTCCCCGAAGTGCTTTTCCAATAGGGGATTCAATGCTGACACGGTTCTCCATGGAATTTCCACGGATGGAAGTGACCAGCTTGTACTTTTCCACTTCATTGTCTTCTTCAAAAAGCACTTCTACGATATCATCCATCCCCACTTCATCATCTCTGGAATCATCGGATACAATGGATGCCGTCTTCAGCATTCTCTCCAGATAACGGATACGGCTCTCGTTCTGGTTCTTATGTTTCTTGGCTGCATAGTACTCAAAGTTCTCACTTAAATCTCCCTGGGCACGTGCTTCCTTAACTGCCTCAATGGCTTCCTTACGGACTACCAGTTTACGGTGTTCGATCTCCTGCTCTATTTTTTCAACATCCTTGCGGGTAAGCTGTTCTCTCATTCTTCTGGCATCTCCTTTTCTTTACAGCATTCAGGCTGATCCTGCATCTGTTCTACACTTCCTGCAGTCCTGTGTCACGGATACAGAATTTCCCGAAAGGTTACCGGAAATACCATAGCAGATACGCCTCACTTTGTCAAACAGCGCAGGCCTGTTCTTCTTCTCTGTGCTGATGCACCCGCTGTTCAATATAACCTGCCATATGTTCCTTGGGAATATCCAGTAGCATGGAAAATTCAGAATAGAGATGATCCTCTGCCAGTTTCAGATACCGTTCATCTGTAGCGGTTGTTTTTTTGCCATGAGATAATCTGGCCTGTTTGCGAATATAGATTGTCTTGATGATCCGGAGAAGATCTCTGCATTCGCAGGTGCGGATACATTTTTTGTAGCTGTCTTCCCTGAATTTTTCGTTCTCAATACTCAGTGTCTCTATGGAAGGAATTTCGTCGATCAGTTTCTCTGCTTCTTCTTTCGTGATGATTCCACGGAGAACCTGTTTCCCGCCTTCTACCGGTGTAAAAATCTTTCCTTCCGTCTCCCCTCCCGGCCTTAATATATAATAAAGTCTCTCCGAGGAGGAACCGTCCATCTTCATTGTAGTAACTCCCGTCACCTGGCAGATTCCGGTACGGCCATACACAACATATTCGCCTGTTTCAAACATTTTTCCACATCCTTTCATTTTTTGCTTTTTCTTCTGTTATCGTGGCGTCTTATTGTGCTCTGTGAGCATTTCAATGTCCCTGAATTGCTCTAATGAAAACTCCCTGCCAGGGTATATATCCGGACAGGGAGCTTCTCACTGAGGATTCTATCCTTATTTTACTACTTTTCCCATTTATTTGCAAAAGAATTCAAAAAGCTTTTTTATTTTTGTGAAATATGCTCATAATAGAGAGTTTATACTTTTTGTGCAGTTTTTACAGCCTGTAGCCGGTATTTTTCCGAAAATAAAAGACTGTACACCTTTTTATTTCCCGGTGTACAGTCCGTTCTTTCTGGTATTTGTTATAATTCTTCTTTTTTCTTTCTTCCCAGACGGATATCTTCCATATGAGACTTTAATTCCGGGGTCATGCTGTCAAAGAGATATGTTTTGCTGCTGTCCCGGCGTTCCTGCCATTCTTCCCTCATCTGCTGTTTTGCGGATGCGATCTCCTCTTTAAAACCGCGGGCTGAAATTCTGGCAGCTCCCTGTCCCATGATGATGATCTGTTCCAGGCCATCGGATGTGGCAACTGTCACATTATGTTTCCGTCCGATTTTATGGACAGTACGCTCAATATACTGGTCTGCGGTCTCTGCTTCTCTGGTATAAACCACATGGATGTTATGGTACTGGAAGGTTTCCTCCGGATGGCCTTCCACACGGTAAGCATCAAATACCAGGATCAGGATACAGCCTTTGATGCCCTGATAATCACTTAATATGTCCATTAAACGGGTCTGGGCCGCATGAAAATCAGCCTGGGCAAGATCTCTTAAATCTTCCCATGCAAAAATAATGTTGCATCCATCTACCAGAAGATAGTCGTCTCTGTGGATGGCAGGATTGCTGTTTCTCCAGGCACCCTGACTGGTTTTCCCCGGAAGTTCTGAGGTCTGAGACCGTTTTCCACTGTTTCCGGAAAAACTGCTGCCGCTTTCCAGATTTCCGAAGCTTCTGCTGTTGCTGTTATATTTCTTCGATTTCACAGGGCCGAAGGTTTTCTCAAAGATTGCCTTCAGCTCTTTCTCCTCTTCGTAGCTTCCATACATCGAAGTATATTTCCCACGGGAGGTTTTTCCTGTCCCATAACTGGTACTGTGTGTATCTTTTCCCTGCACGGAATATCCTCTTCCGGAAGCTTCCGCAGTTCCCGTACTGCTGTCACCGGAATCATCATACGCATCGTCCCAGTCCTGGATCTCTGCACCGTCCAGATGCATATATTCCTCTACCTCATACCACGGAACCACAAAACCTGCTCCGTGAGCACAGAATACAGATCCCGTAGGATTCTCAAGATCTCTCTCGGAATCATAGCCGATCTCCTGGACGATCTGCTCCTGATCCTGGCATGGTTCATAGCCTTTCAGCGTACAGGTGAGATGGCCTTTTCCTCTTGTGTAGGAAATTACCTGGCTCTGATAATCCCGCATTTTTGCAACCGGTGCACTGCCTGTGATCACAGCCAGTTCTCCCTCTGTCTCCGGTCCCTGGAAGTTTCCCTGCATCCGCTGGATATCGGTCATGGCACGGCCTACATTTTCGGCCGGAAGTTCCAGCCGGAAACTGTAGTATGGCTCCAGAAGGACGGTTTTCGCCTTTTTCAGGCCCTGACGCACTGCACGGTAAGTTGCCTGACGGAAATCTCCGCCCTCTGTATGCTTCTGGTGTGCCCGACCAGTAAGAAGTGTAATCTGCATATCTGTGATCGGTGATCCGGTAAGTACACCAAGATGCTCTTTTTCTTCCAGATGGGTGAGGATCAGGCGCTGCCAGTTCCGATCCAGCTGGTCTTCACTTGCCGCTGTAAAAAACTGCAATCCGCTTCCTCTCTCTCCCGGTTCCAGAAGAAGATGCACTTCCGCATAATGGCGCAGTGGTTCAAAATGTCCTACGCCTTCCACCGGTGCGGCAATGGTTTCCTTATATACAATATTTCCGGTTCCGAACTCCACAGCCACATGGAAGCGTTCCCAGATGAGATGTTTCAGAATCTCAATCTGCACCTCCCCCATCAGCATGGCATGGATTTCCCCCAACTGCTCATCCCACATAATGTGAAGCTGCGGTTCTTCCTCTTCCAGCTCTTTCAGGCTTTTCAGCATCTTGTGGGCATCGCAGCTCTCCGGAAGGATGATCTGATAATTCAGCACCGGCTCCAGAACCGGCATGACAGACTCCCGCTCAACACCCAGGCCCTCTCCCGGATATGTTTCGGTAAGGCCTGTTACCGCACAGACGGTTCCTGCCTCCGCTTCTTTGAGCATCTCAAACTTCGCACCGGAATAAATGCGGATCTGATCCACTTTTTCCTCCCAGATCTCTTCTTCCGGAATTCCTTTTCTCCCTGCATTGGTAAGCGTTTCTTTTACTTTCAGGTTGCCGCCTGTGATCTTCATGTAAGTCAGGCGGTTACCCTGATCATCCCTGGCGATCTTGAAAATTTTTGCACCGAATTCAGATGGGTAAACAGGCGCTGCCATATAGGTTTCCATACCGCGGATGAACGCATCCACGCCTTCCATTTTCAGAGCTGAGCCAAAGAAACAGGGGAAAAGCTTCCGCTCCAGGATCAGTTTTACCACAGCTTTCTTTTTGATAATCCCTGTTTCAAGAAAGTTTTCCAGAAGATTTTCATCACATACGGCGATATTTTCCAGAAAATCATCGGTTCCGTTGATATGGTCGCTTTTTTTGCTGTCTGCAAAACGTCCATCATGATCCATCTGCTTTTCCACTCCGGATTCATTTTCAGGCTCACCGGAAGTTTTCCCGAAGTTATCCACCTGCTGCATGGCTTTCCCGGATTCTTCTGCACCGTGGCACTCCAGTTCTCCACCAAAATCCACACAGTTTCCACTTAATTTCTTCTTCAGCTCCTGAAAAAGCCCCTCTCTGTCTGTTCCGTCCTGATCCATTTTGTTCACAAAAAGAAATGTGGGGATCTTATACTGTTCAAGAAGTCTCCACAGTGTCTGGGTATGGCCCTGCACACCATCCGCTCCGTTGATCACCAGAATCGCATAATCCAACACCTGCAGTGTGCGCTCCATTTCCGCAGAAAAATCCACATGCCCTGGAGTATCCAGAAGCGTCACATTAAACGCTCCCATAGAAAAAACTGCCTGCTTGGAAAAAATGGTAATGCCTCGTTCCCGTTCCAGTTCATACGTATCCAGATATGCGTCTTTATGATCCACACGTCCGATCTTCCGGATCCTTCCGCATTTAAAAAGCAGGCCTTCCGATAAAGTTGTCTTTCCTGCATCTACGTGAGCCAGCACACCCAGGCTTATTTGTTTCTGTTCTTGTATCTTCTGAGGTTTTTCACCCATGAAATACCCCTTTCTTTTCTATCGTAATTACATCATCAGAAAATCTTTGTCGTCCACTTGCTCATATCCCATACTTCATTTACCACATCCTGATAAAATTCCGGCTCATGGCAGATGAGAAGGATACTTCCGCGGTATTCCCGGAGAGCTTTTTTCAGCTCGTCTTTTGCATCCACATCCAGATGGTTGGTGGGCTCATCCAGAAGCAGGATATTGGTATCACGGTTCACCAGTTTGCAGAGACGGACCTTTGCCTGCTCACCACCGCTTAAGACACGGACCTGGCTTTCGATGTGTTTGGTTGTAAGGCCGCATTTTGCCAGTGCGGAACGTACCTCATACTGGGAAAATGACGGGAATTCCTGCCACAGTTCTTCGATACAGGTGGTCTTGTTCTCGCCTTTTACTTCCTGCTCAAAATATCCAATTTCGAGATTTTCTCCCTGCTCCACACTTCCGGAGATCGGTTTGTTCAGGCCAAGAAGGCTTCGTAACAGTGTCGTTTTACCGATACCATTGGTTCCTACCAGGGCAATCTTCTGTCCACGCTCCATGGTAAAATTCAGCGGTTTGGAAAGTGGTTCATCATATCCGATGACCAGATCATGTGTTTCAAAAAGCATCTTGCCCGGTGTGCGTCCATAGCGGAAGTTAAACTCCGGCTTCGGCTTCTCTGCTGCCAGCTCGATCACATCCATCTTGTCCAGTTTCTTCTGGCGGGACATGGCCATATTTCTTGTAGAAACACGTGCCTTGTTTCTTGCTACGAAGTCTTTCAGCTCACTGATCTCCTGCTGCTGTTTTCGGTAGGCAGCCTCCAGCTGTGCCTTCTTAACCACATAGACTTCCTGGAAATGGTCGTAGTCTCCTACGTAACGGTTCAGTTCCTGATTTTCCATGTGATAGATGATATTAACTACAGAATTCAGGAACGGAATATCGTGTGAAATGAGGATAAAGGCGTTTTCATAATCCAGAAGATATCTTTTCAGCCATGCAATGTGTTCCTCATCCAGATAGTTGGTTGGCTCATCCAGAAGCAGGATGTCCGGCTTCTCAAGAAGCAGTTTGGCAAGGAGTACCTTAGTTCTCTGGCCTCCGCTTAAGTCTGTAACATCACGGTCCAGTCCCAGATCCAGAAGTCCCAGTGCCCGGGCAACTTCCTCTACTTTTGCATCAATGGCGTAAAAATCATGAAGTGTCAGTTCGTCCTGGATGGTTCCGAGTTCTTCCATCAGTGCATCCATCTCGTCAGGATCTGCAGTTCCCAGTTTGTCGCAGATCTCGTTCATGCGCTCTTCTTTTTTCAGAAGGGGATCAAAAGCAGATTTCAGCACCTGGCCAATGGTCATGCCTTTTTCCAGCACTGCATGCTGATCCAGATAGCCTGCGTGGACATTTTTTGCCCATTCTACTTTTCCTTCATCTGGCATCAGCTTTCCGGTTACGATGCTCATAAATGTGGACTTTCCTTCGCCGTTGGCGCCTACAAGTCCAATGTGTTCTCCCTTCAGAAGACGGAAAGACACGTCTTCAAAAATCGCTCTGTCTCCAAATCCGTGAGTCAGGTGTTCTACATTTAAAATACTCATTTGTTATATTCCTTTATTGTTGTGATTTTTGTATTATATTTGTTTTCCTTTATGCTGCCATCCCGATGGGATCCCTGTTTGCAGGATTCCTTTTTGATGGAGCGGATTTTTCGATGCTATAGTATTATACTTGATATTCTTCTCTGCTGTAAAGCCAAATCTCCGCATCCTCTGTGTTCTCTGGTCTGTCTGTACCTTTTCTCATGAAAATCCCTCACTGACCAGAAAACTCCCCCTGTATAATAATCTTTTTTCCTTGCCAGTTATCACAAAATCGCTTATTCTTATGACAGATAAAAAATCTCATATACATCATATACAAAGGAGGAACGATTTTTATGGCAAAGATCGATCATGCAGCGATCCGTACTTCTTCTTATGAAGATGCACAGAAATTTTTTGAAGATGTTTTTGACATGCATATGTGGCGGGAGATCGGGGAAAAACCAGAGCGCAAATGCTGGTTCCGGGAAGGTATCCAACTCTGTGAAGTTTCTGCCATCAACACAGATGCAGAGAACGGATATGACCACATTTCCATTGCCGTTGATTCTGTGGAAAAAACAATGGAAAAGATCAAAGCTTATCCGGTAAAGCCGATCAATGACCACTGGTTTTCTCTTCCGGATGGAACAAGGATCGAGCTGAAACTGCTGGCTAACTGGAAGGTTAACGACTGATATAGCACGTTAAATCAATATATGGGAGCACTGAAACCAGCTTTCCTTGCCTACAGCGTAACTATCTATGGCATAAAAAAAGATCAGATGAGAATGATTTCATTCAACATTCATTCTCACCTGATCTTTTTTATAACTTTATTTTTTACATACTGATGATTCCAAGCACGTTTGCAATGGAACTTAACAGTACAATGATCAGACAGACAGGTGCTAGATACTTAATAAAAAACTTGTACAGCCCTTTTCTGCGGAATTTCGAAGACTGCTCGATCTCCGCTGCGATCCTGTCATAACCGACAACACGTGTTACCAGGAAACAGGTAGCAAGTGCTGCCAGTGGCATCATCACGGAGTTTGTCATAAAGTCAAAGAAATCCAGGAAATTCATTCCGAATATCTTCAGGAAATCCAGCACTCCATATCCCATGGAAGATGCAGTACCGATCACAAGCATGATCACAGCCATCAGGATACAGCATTTCGCCCGGCCCCAGTGAAGCTCATCCATAAAGGTAGATACACTTGTCTCCATCAGAGAAACCGCACTGGTAAGTGCCGCAAGAAGGACCAGCACGAAAAAGAGGATTCCTGCGCCGGTTCCTACTCCCATGGTTGCAAAAACCTTCGGCAGTGTGATAAACATCAGCGATGGCCCCGCCTGCAGAGTCTCCGGATTTCCGCCGGAAAAAGCAAACACAGCCGGAATGATCATAAGTCCTGCAAGGATGGCAATCCCTGTGTCAAAGATTTCCACCTGTGTGGTAGACTGTTCCATATCCAGCTTCTTATGCATATAGGAACCATAGGTATATAAGATACCCATTGCAATAGAAAGCGAATAAAACATCTGACCCATGGCTGTCACAACTGTCATCCAGGAAAAATTCTTAAAGTTCGGAATCAGGAAATATTTTACTCCTTCCATAGCTCCTGGCCGTGTCATTGAATAAATGGCAACAATCACAGCCAGAACTACCAGAACCGGCATCATGATCTTTGACATAAGTTCTACGCCATTTTTTACGCCGCCAAGGATGATGGCAAATACCAGCACTGCAAACACCAGAAACCAGGCTTCCACCTGCCAGGAATCCGCAATAAAACTTCCAAAATAACCATCTTCGGAAACCTTCTGCACATTTCCTCTTAAATACTCCACCAGATACTTGATAACCCATCCACCGATGGTGCTGTAATACGGCACGATCAGCATCGGGATCACGGCGTTCAGCCATCCACCGATCTTAAACGGTGCGCTCTTTCCAAAATGTTCAAATGCTCCGACCGGACTCTTACGCGTCATTCTTCCCAGCGCTGTCTCCGACATGATCAGCACATATCCAAATGACACGGTCAGCAGGATATAAACCAGCAGGAACATTCCTCCGCCGTACTTCGCCGCCAGGTAAGGAAAACGCCAGATATTTCCCAAACCTACCGCAGATCCGGCAACAGCCAGCACATAACCGATCTTCCCGGAAAAACGTCCCCGCTGATGATGGCTGTGACCGGATTTTTTCACTTCACTCATCCATAAAACCCTCCTTAAATTCCTGTGTAAAAAAAACTCCCACAGGATCGCGCCTATGGGAAGTCCGTATGATAATATAGTATCAAAAAATGGGGGAAATGTCAAAAGAAAGGATAATGTCCTTTTCTTACATAAAAAACCCCAGGAACCATAGGTTCCCAGGGTCTGATGTTCTGATATTCGATATGTCGGTCTGATTATCGCTTGGAGAACTGCGGAACCTATAAAATAAAGCTTTTACATCGTTTTGTGTGCTACATGTGTGTTACGAAAGAATATTTTCCAACACTGTAGGAAACGCATTTTTATTTATAATAGGTAGTCTTTTTTATTTTTTCTTTATCCTCGCGGCATTAACCCTGCTTCATGCAATACAACTATAAAGGGTCTCCCCCAGCTTATTTATAATTATATCTTTACTCTTCCCGTCCGTATTGTTCTATGATATAATACTTTTGTTGTCCATCCGAAACCCGGCAACGGGAGGAGGTGAGTTCATATGGAAATCGTCATTTCTTTCCTTGTCTCCTGCACGGCAAGCATAGTCGCCTATTATGTTTGCAAATGGCTAGACGGCGGCAAGTAGGACAGCACTAACCTAGTAGTTTCTTGTCTACTATAATCAAACAAGAAGAAGCCCCCAGTATTGGCAGTACTGAGGGCTTCATTCTTTTTGTCCACATGGACTCGTCATTTCTTTTCGCCTATTGGCATTATATCATATGCGATTTTTCTTTGCAATATACTCAATATACTTTTTTAAGGTGTTTCTGCTTATATGATATTTATTCATCAAGTCTATTTGTCTTATGCTACGATCTGTAAGAAACTTCTCTATATCCTTTTGAAGCTCCGGTGTCATCTTATCCAGCTGTCCGGTTTTACGTCCACTTTTCTTTGAGCTTGCTTTTATTCCATCAGTAATCCTTTTTACTGTAATCTCTCGCTCTTTTTCAGCCCGATCCAATTCCGTTACCAATAACAACCGGATAACAAATTCCAGTGTCATACCACCTATAATATTTTCTTCTTTCATCTTATCCGCCGAGTTTTGCATCGACTTAATGTATTCAGTATTAAGTGTCGGATTATCAATAAATACCATTTCTACACCTTTATTAAGCAATTCCATATACTTTTTATATCCGTTATCACGTTCCCTGGTAAAACGGCATACATCTTTAAATATAATAGTATCGCCCATCTGTACATCAGATTCCAGTTCTTTCCATGCTTTACGATCAAAAGACTTACCGCTTGCATCATCTTTGTAGGTTCTTCTATCAGTGATTTCCGCATTATTTTCTTTTTGCCAACGCTCAATAGCTTGCTCTTGTCGTGTAAATTTCTGTTTTCCTCTTTCTTCTTTGGTACTGATTCTCATATAAGCAAATACTTTACACATACTATCTTCCCCTTTATAGTGTCATTTAAACTTAAGTTATTTTGATGCTGTTATTATACTGTCATAATAACTATTTGTCAACTTATTTTGACACTTTTGTACAAAACTTGTTGTTGTTATGTTTAAATGACACTTAGGGGTATGTACTCATTACTTAGGATGTAAAACCATCTGGAAAATATAATATTTTTCTTTCTACTGGCACGGCGTAATCATCCGGGTTTTCTCCTGCTGCCAATGCCGCCGCTCTCATGTCCTCAACTTGCTTTACTACTTCTTCCCGGCTTTCTCCTGTAATTTCCATCATATCCTCAATGGAGAAATATTCATGTTCACCTGTAACATGAGCTAATACCATTCTCACTCCATTGTAAGCGACACTAACTGAAAACCCCTGATTCATAATACCGTCTTTCAAAAGTTTCTCTATTTCCTCTCTGGCAAAACCGTATTTCTCATATGTTCCTACTAAATTGTCTACTGCTGTTTTAAATGTCATTTTATCAATCCTCTCTTTCTGAAAACCGTTACAAGAAACCGTGTATCTGTTAAAGCTCCGGTCTTTCCATCTCCGGAAGCTCCAGCGCGGCCTTATGTCTTTCTGCGATCTCTGCTGCTGTCTGTGTTGGTTTATTGTATTGTTTGGTCTCTGTCGCTTCTTCAAAACTATAAGAATCTTTATAGCCCAGCCAGTTCTTCATTAAGAAAATTCCGGAAGCAGGATTTATTTTCCCTCTCAGTACGGCCTGTTCCATAAAAGAAGCGATAAAGGCTTTTGCTTTTATAATGATCTCCTGACGCTCTTGCGTACAGTTAATACCATTGTTCCAATTAAACAGCGTCGTTCTTGTAATACACAGAGACATACACAAACTTTCAATACCTGGTCTGTTTCCCGTATTCTGGCAAAACTGGAAATACTGATCTATCCTTTCTGTCAGTTCTTGATCTGTTTTCGGTTTTCCCTTGCTATTGAGCTGTCTCAAATTCTCGATTGTTTCTGATACAAAATCCGGTTCTAAATCTCCCAGTTGGGCAGCAGGATAGTTGCTTTTACTATTGGCCATAATAAATAATTCCTTTCTTTTTTAATCGTTAATGTTTCGTCGGTAAGTCTGCTCTATTTCCTTGCAGACGTCCAATAATAATCTCTCTGCAAACGCTTCTAACGGACTTTCTTTGTACTTCTTATGAAACATAGACCACATGATACACGTCATACTTGCGTTTCATTACTGGCAGCAGCAGGCATTGACGAACGAATCATTAAAAAGATAGTTGGACATGCAGGACAAGGCGTTACAGAAAACGTATATACTCATTACGAGCTTGAATCCTTGCGTGAAGCTATAAACAAGATTTAAAGAAAGGATGTGATTTTATTGATTGTAGCAATTAAAAAAGTCCCATAGCTACCAACTACAGGACTTTGCCCTTTATCGAAACTCTCACATAACAATAAAAGGAGTATGCCCATTATAGCATACTTCTTCAACAGAAAGGAAGTATAAAACATGAATTTAGCATCAGAAAAACAGCCTTTAGCAAGTGAGATCATTACAGACTTGCAAAAGGAAAACGAACAGCTGAAAGTAGAATTACAGGATAAACAGGAAAATCTTGACCTATGCGCAGAACTGGCTGACAGATATATGTATCGTCAGAGAATCATTGAATGCACACTGAAATTAAATGATAAAGAACAGCTGAAATGTGCATACGCATATATGAAAAAACTGAGCGAGTGAGGGCTAAACCATGCGAGATTATGAAAAAGGAGATTTATTCATAGAAATGCAGAGTTGCATTGATAAGCTTAATTACATGCTTAATTCTACAATTGAGCGTTACGAACTGGACAAGGGAGAAATCACATCCCCGGAGGAAGCAATAGAATTTGCATACAATAAAACATCCATGTGGACGGAATTGGAAATTTGCGTTGATTATATCCAGAAAATTAAGCAGATCGAGAAAAAACTGGAGGCATTGGGCTGATATGAATTACAAGAAAGAAATTATTGAAATGATTAATAAAATTCAATCAGAAAAAATTTTGCGTTATATTTACATTATCATATCGGACATTTACAATGATTTACGGAGGTAATGCTATGAGCTATAAAGAGAAGATTATTGCACTTTTAGATAAGGTTAATGATGAATACATATTGAAAAGGGTTTATAAGCTACTGATATATCTCTATTTAAAAGAAGAATAAACTACAGAGGGCGGCGAAACTGCTGCCCTTTTTAATGCTTCCATTTTAAATAAAACCTACGTTACAGGAAAAAACGTGTACTAATAACAGACCATTCACACGGTTTCTTCTGGTAACGGTCTTTCCAATAAAAATGAGTATAGTTCTCAAGGGGTGTCATATTACTGATACCCTTTTTCTTTTTGTCCTCTGTACCGATCTGATTTTAGCCCCCTAAATCTTCCCGGTAGCCCCACAGAAAACTCTAATATGAGATTGTCCGCATTTTAGCAGGCTTTTCCAAATATGTCAAGCGAATTTGTGTGCTACTTGTGCGCTACGTGTGTGCTACGCATCAAAATTGACCACTTTTTTAGAAAATTTTCAGGATTTCAGATATAAGAAAAACCCCGGAAAATCAAGGTTTTCCGAGGTTTTAATAGTTTTCTGTATTCGATTGGAATTATCGTTTAGAGAACTGCGGAGCTCTACGAGCAGCTTTGAGACCGTATTTCTTACGCTCTTTCATACGTGGATCACGTGTAAGGAATCCAGCAGCTTTAAGAGCTGGTCTGTAGTCGTTGTCTGCCTCGAGAAGGGCTCTGGAAAGGCCATGACGGATTGCTCCAGCCTGTCCTGTGTATCCACCGCCGCGAACGTTAACGATCACGTCGAATTTACCCTCTGTCTCTGTTAAAGCCAGTGGCTGACGAACGATAACTTTCAGAGTCTCAAGTCCGAAGTACTCATCGATGTCTCTTTTATTGATAGTGATTTTACCTGTTCCAGGTACCAGGTAAACTCTTGCGATTGATTTCTTTCTTCTTCCTGTTCCGTAGAATTTTGCGCTAGCCAATGTTTTCTACCTCCTATTAAAATGTTAAAACTTCAGGCTTCTGAGCCTCATGTTTGTGCTCTGGTCCTGCGTATACGAAAAGTTTCTTGTTCATAGCTCTTCCAAGAGGTCCTTTCGGAAGCATTCCCTTAACTGCGAGCTCGATAACCTTCTCAGGTTTCTTTGCTAACATTTCTTTTAATGTGGTTTCTTTCATTCCACCAACATAGTCGGAGTGGTTATAATAAATCTTCTGCTCAAGCTTCTTGCCTGTAACTTTGATCTTATCAGCGTTTACAACGATTACATAATCTCCTGTGTCAACGTGCGGTGTAAACTGAGGTTTGTTCTTTCCTCTTAAAACACTTGCAACACCGGATGCCAGACGTCCCAGAGTGCAACCCTCTGCGTCAACTACATACCATTTTCTTTCGATTTTATCCGGATTAGCCATATAAGTCTGCATGGTCCTACCTCCTGTTATTTATCAACGATAATGTTTCTCAAACCGCGGTACTTCCGCGAAAAAAAGTAAATGGAAACGCGGGTGCAAAATAAATCGCGGAAATGTCCGAAACCGCTGATAAAATGCCGTCGCCGGGGCTATTGGCTCTAGCATCTTCGCACTACGTCACATTGAGTTATTATATTATAAGGTACCTTGGCTGTCAACTGTTTTTTCTTGTAATTTTCAACAAAATTCCTGTTTTCTCACCTTCCGGTAAACTACGATCTGATACAGCACAACGCTGATCCAGCCGATCCCTGTGGCAAAGGCGACAGCCTCAAGCCCCATCCTGCCGATCAGAAGATAGGACAGAACCACACGGATGGAAATATGCAGTGTGCTTCCGATCACCGGAACGGAAATCTTTCCGATTCCACGGAAGAATCCCACCCCTGCGTTTCCGATGAAATTCAGGATGTAAAAGACAGATACCACATTCATATACAGAACTGCATTTTTCATTACAGTTTCTGACGGATTTCCCATAAGAAGCTGTACTGCTCCTCTTGTCAGAGCTGCCTGCAGTGCCGACAAAATGATGACAAATACGATCATCAGCCCAAGCCCCTGATGAAATCCTTTCAGCGCTCTCTTTTTATCTCCTGCGCCACGGTTCTGGGCCACAAATACAGAGATGGCTGTGGAACCGCTGTCTCCGAAGGAATTGGAAAATCCTTCGATCCTGGTGGTCGCCGTATATGCGGAAATGATCTCTGTTCCGCCGGAGTTTACCGCTCCCTGGACCAGCATCTTTCCAATGTAAATGCTGGACTGGTGAAGTGCCGACACAGCACCGAAATTGGCTGTTCTCTTCAGAAGCGGCAGATCCATCCCCATATCTTTCCGGCTGAAGAAGAAAATGGGATGTTTTTTCCTCATGATCCACAGACATACGCCTGCGGAAAAAAGCTGGGCGATCACAGTTGCCAGAGCGGTTCCGGCAGTTCCCATATGCAGTCCCGGTACAAAAGCAACATCCAGTGCCAGATTCATGCACATGGCAATAAAAAGAGTCCACAGCGGCGTTTCCGTATCTCCGGCAGCCCGGAGCACTGCAGAGCACCAGTTATAAAGGAAGGTGGCAGGAAGTCCGATAAAAATGATCTGAAGATAAGCCACAACATAAGGCTCTACCTCCGGCGGTGTCTGGATCAGGCCCAGCACCGGATACAGAACCAGAAGGCTTACAATACTCAAAACAATGGTAAAGCCCCCTCCCGCGCTCAGCGAAAGGAAGCTTTCTTTTCGAAGTTTTTCATAATTTTTCTGCCCGTAGAGTTCTGCAAAAATAATGGACATTCCATTACATCCACCATTGAGGATAAAGATAAACAGGTTCATGATACTGCCTGCAACGCCAATGCCTGCAAAGGCTTCTGTTCCCACATATCTTCCCACAATAAAAGAATCTATGGTGTTGTAAAACTGCTGCAGGATATTTCCCAGTACCAGAGGAATGGTCAGTGCGATCAGTTCACTCTTAATATTTCCATGCAGCAGATCCTGCGTATTTTTCATTTCAGTGCCTCTTTTTCGTACCTTTTTCAGAAAAACTCGATTCCCATCAGGGTCAGTCCCTGAGCCGGAGCTGTTGGACCTGCCGCAGCCCGGTCACAGGCTTTGAGGATCTTATCCATCCGTTCCGGAGGATACTGTCCGTTTCCAATCTCGATCAGGGTTCCGGAAATGATACGCACCATATTGTAAAGGAATCCGGTTCCGGAAACACGGATGGTCACCATATCCCCGTCTCTCCACACGTCCATGGAAGTAATCGTTCGGATAGTTGTCTTCACCTGGGCACCGGAACCACAGAAACTGGCAAAATCATGGCGCCCGATCAGATAGGAGGTTGCCTCCTTCATCTTATCCACATCCAGCTTGTAATGATAGAAATACGAATACAGTCTTTCTGTGGGAACCGGGAATTTCCGGTTCAGGATACGGTACTCATATGTTTTTTCACTGTCACAGTAACGGGGATGAAAATCCGGTTCCACCTCTTCAGAAAGCTGGATACGGATATCTTCCGGAAGTCTCTGGTTCAGTGCATAGGAAAATTTTTCCCCGGGGATCCTGGACTCGGTATCAAAAACCGCCACATTTCCAAGAGCATGTACCCCTGCATCTGTACGGCTGGCACCGATGGTCTCAATCTTTTCTCCAAGCAGCTCACTTAAGGTATCGTTTAAGACACCCTGAATGGTCGTTCCGTTTGGCTGTGTCTGCCAGCCGGAATAATGCGTTCCATCGTAAGCCACTACAAGTCCTACTCGTTTCATAAAATAATATACCTCCTGATGCAGGCATCTTCTGACACTGCTTATCCATAGCTGAATACTCACAGTCTCACAGGAATCCGCCTGGCTCGGTTACAGTCCCACTACACGGAACGCCACTCCAACTGCAAGATATGCCACAAGGATCACAAATGCAATGTAATCTCTCTTTTCATAATGCAGCGGTTTCATCTGCGTTCTGTGATCACCGCCGTGGTAACATCTGGCTTCCATGGCCATGGCAAGGTCATTGGCACGGCGGAACGCAGAAATAAACAGCGGTACAAGAAGTGGTACCATGTTTTTTGCCTTCTGGATCAGGTTTCCGTTTTCAAAATCCGCACCTCTGGCGATCTGTGCCTTCATGATCTTATCAGTCTCCTCCAGAAGGATCGGAATAAACCGAAGGGCAATGGACATCATCATTGCAATCTCATGAACCGGCACATGGATCTTATTCAGCGGGCGGAGAAGTCTCTCCAGACCGTCTGTCAGATGATTCGGTGTGGTAGTCAGTGTCATAATGGATGAGCCGATCACAAGGTAAACAAGACGGATCGCCATTCTTCCAGCAAGAACAAGACCTTCCTTCGTAACCTTGATGATTCCGAAACGCCACAGTACTTCACCTGGCGTCAGGATAATATTGAACACAACGGTGATCAGAAGGATCATCACAATGGCCTTCAGACCTTTGAACATGAATTTCACAGGAACTTTGGAAATTGCGATCATGGCCACCAGAAATACCGTTGCCACCGCATATCCAAGAAACGTATGGAACAGGAACACGGAAATCAGAAATCCCAGAGTTCCCAGGAATTTGGTCCGGGGATCCAGTCTGTGAAGAACGGATTTTGCCGGATAATACTGGCCAATGGTAATATCTCTGATCATTTTTCCGCTCCTCCTTCTTTCAACAGCGGAGAATCTGAAGCTTTCAACGCAGCAAGAATGCTGTCTCTGGCCTCTTCCACTGTTGTGGCATCTGCATCCACATTCAGTCCATGCTCCTTCAAAGCATGCATGATATAAGTGATCTGCGGTGCTGCAAGTCCCATGGTTTCCAGTTCTTTATAATGGGAAAAAACTTTCTTGGGAGTATCATCAAATACCGCTTCTCCGTGGTTCATAACAATAAGCCGTTCCACATATTTCGCAATGTCTTCCATGCTGTGGGACACCAGAACAATGGTGATTCCTCTCACTTTATGAAGTTCCGCGATCTGATCCAGGATATCATCCCTGCCCTTCGGGTCAAGACCTGCTGTAGGCTCATCCAGGATCAGGATCTTCGGATTCATGGCAAGCACGCCTGCAATGGCCACTCGTTTCTTCTGGCCTCCGGAAAGTTCAAAAGGAGATTTTTTGAAATTGGATTCTTTTACTCCAACATGTGTCAGTGCCTGCTTCGCTTCCTTCTCCGCTTCCTCTCTGGAAAGTCCCTGATTCATAGGTCCAAAACACACATCGGAAATCACATCATTCTCAAAAAGCTGATGCTCCGGATACTGGAACACCAGGCCAACTTCGCTGCGTAGCTGCTTCCGGTCGTATTTTTCCGCCCACACATCTTCTCCGTTATACAGAACCTGTCCGGATGTAGGCTGTACCAGTGCATTCAGATGCTGGATCAGCGTGGATTTTCCGCTTCCTGTGTGTCCGATGATCCCGATAAACTGGCCGTCCGGGATCACCAGGCTGACATCTTTCAGCGCATGGCTCTCATAGGCTGTCCCGGGGCTGTAGGTATAGGTTACATTTTTTAATTCGATTGACATAATGCGCTCACCAGCTCCTCTGTAGTCAGTATTCCATCCGGAACATCCACACCGGATTTCTTCAGTTCATATGCAAGAAGTGTTACCTGCGGTACATCCAGGCCGTATTTTTTGAGGGTATCCACCTGGGAAAAGATCTCTTTTGGATTTCCCTGCATCACAACATTTCCACTGTCCATGACATAGACACAGTCTGCATGGATCACTTCCTCCATGTAATGCGTGATCAGGATAACGGTTACTTTTTCCTTACGGTTCAGTTCCCTCACAGCCTCCAGAACTTCTTTCCGTCCGTTGGGGTCCAGCATGGCGGTTGGCTCATCCAGAATGATACATCGCGGACGCATGGCCATCACACCGGCAATGGCTACACGCTGTTTCTGGCCTCCGGAAAGTTTGTTTGGTGACTGATAGCGATAAGCTGTCATGCCAACTTTTTCCAGGCTGTCATTCACCCGTTTCCAGATATCATCCGTAGGGATTCCCATATTTTCCGGGCCAAACCCCACATCTTCTTCCACAACAGTTCCTATGATCTGGTTGTCCGGATTCTGAAATACCATTCCAGCCTTCTGGCGTACTTTCCAGAGTTTGGTCTCTCTGGCAGTATCAATCCCGTCCACCAGCATGGTTCCCTCTGTTGGGATCAGAAGCGCATTCATATGCTTTGCCAGTGTGGATTTTCCAGAGCCGTTATGTCCCAGAACTGCCACAAATTCTCCTGCTTCAATGTCCAGGTTTACATCATTGACTGCACGCTGCATGTCTACTACATTGCCATCGTCATCATATCTCTGATAGTCAAATCCCAGCTTGAGCGCCTTGATAATTCCCATCTTTTTGTTCTCCTTAATCCTCTGTAGCTGCCGGTTCAGCAAGTCCGGTCAACTCGTCGATCAGTGCCCATATCTCGTCTCTTCCCTGCTTGGTTTCTGCAGAAAAAGGAAGGATTTTTCCTTCTTTCGGAAGGCCCAATCCAATACGGATCTCCTTGAGGCTTTTTGCCACCTGGCTGCGTTTCAGTTTATCAAGTTTGGTTGCGATGATCACCGGCTCATATCCATTGTGGCAGATCCAGTCATACATCTGCTTGTCATTGGCAGAAGGTTTGTGGCGGATATCCACCAGAAGAAAAACTGCACGGAGCTCTTTGGAATTGTGAAGATAGCCCTCGATCATTTTTCCCCATTTTTCCTTCTCTGCCGCGGAAACCTTGGCATAGCCGTAGCCTGGCAGGTCTACGAGATACATTGCTTCATTGATATTATAAAAATTGATGGTCTGTGTTTTTCCAGGCTGTGCACTGGTCCTTGCCAGGGCCTTGCGGTTCATCAGACCATTGATCAGGGAGGATTTCCCTACATTTGATTTTCCCGCAAAAGCTACCTCCGGCCTTCCTGTGTCCGGGATCTTGCTTGTGATTCCGCAGACAATATCCAGTGATACGTTTTTGATTACCATTCGTTGTTCCTCCCTTTTCTCGGAAAAGCCCTGTCCTGAAAAACAGGGCAGGGTTTTTTCTGTTTTTGTCTATGCAAGAGCTTCACCAAGAACTTCTTTCATATTGTCCACAAACTGGATATTCAGCCCCTGGATGATCTCTTTATCCATCTCCTCAATATCCGGACGGTTTTTCTCCGGAACAAGGACTTCTTTTATCTTTGCGTATTTGGCTGCAAGCAGCTTCTCTTTCAGTCCACCGATCGGAAGCACGCGGCCTCTTAAGGTGATCTCACCGGTCATGGCAAGATCCGCACGCACCGGTTTTTCGATAATTGCGGACAGCATGGCAGTTGCCATGGTTATACCTGCGGACGGGCCGTCTTTTGGAACAGCACCTTCCGGGATATGTACATGCATATCATGTTTCTGGAAAAATTCCGGATCGATCTTATACTGATCTGCTACAGAACGGATATAGCTGATGCCTGCCTGTGCAGATTCTTTCATCACATCGCCCAACTGTCCGGTGAGAAGCAGTTCTCCTTTTCCAGGCATGATGTTGACCTCGATCTGAAGGGTATCGCCGCCTACCTGTGTCCAGGCAAGGCCACGGGCAATTCCGATCTCATCCTTCTCATTGGCCATCAGATAGTTATATCGTTCTTTGCCAAGGAATTTGGAGATATTTCTGGATGTGACCACAACTTTATCCTTGCCTTCTTCCATAAGCGCACGTGCGGTCTTCCGGCAGATGCGTCCGATATTTCTCTCCAGGGAACGGACTCCGGCTTCCTTGGTATAGTTGTTGATCAACTTACCGAGAGCTGCCGGCTGGATCACCAGTTTTCCTTCCGGAATCCCGTTGATCTCCATCTGTTTCGGAATCAGATGTTCCCTTGCAATATGTTCCTTCTCATTCTCCGTATAGCCTGGAATTTCCATCAGTTCCATACGGTCAAGAAGAGGTCTCGGGATTCCCTGTACGTCATTGGCCGTTGCAATAAACAGTACTTCGGAAAGATCCTGAGGGATCTCCACATAGTGATCGTTGAACTTACTGTTCTGCTCCGGATCAAGGACTTCCAGAAGTGCCGCAGAAGTGTCTCCCTTATAGTCACTGCTGGTCTTGTCGATCTCGTCAAGAAGCATCAGCGGATTGCTGACTCCGGCTTCTTTCAATGCAACCGTGATCCTTCCGGGCATGGCGCCGACGTAGGTCTTTCTGTGTCCACGGATCTCCGCTTCATCACGGACACCGCCGAGACAGATGCGGACGTATTTTTTGTTCATGGCCTCCGCCACAGAACGGGCAATGGAAGTTTTTCCGGTTCCGGGAGGTCCCACCAGGCAGAGGATCGGGCTCTTTCCCTTGTGGGTCAGTTTCCGGACCGCAAGAAATTCCATGATACGCTCTTTAACATCTTTCAGTCCGTAGTGGCCTTCTTCCAGTACTTTCCATGCATTCTCAAGATCCTCGGAATCCTCGGATTTCTTATTCCACGGAAGTGCAAGAACAGTCTCCAGATAGCCTCTCTGTACCGTTGCCTCCGCTGCACTGGCTGCCATTCCTTTAAAACGGCTGATCTCCTTGGAAATCTTCTCTTTTACTTCATCGGATGCATCCAGCTCTTTCAGCTGTTTCTTAAACTCCTCGATATCATCTGCAGTATTATCCTCACCCAGTTCTTCACGGATGGTTTTGAGCTGTTCACGGAGGATATACTCTCTCTGATTCTTATCAATATGGGATTTCACCTTGCGCTGGAGATCTTTGGTGATATGGATCACTTCGATCTCGCTGCCAAGAAGTGCTCCCAGGATCTCATAACGGTCATTCAGAGACACTGCTTCCAGAAGCTTCTGCTTGTTCTGATAGGACATCGGAAGGTTCACCGCAATCTGGTCGATGGTCTCCTTAACATCCTCAATGGTCATGATCTGTGTTACCAGATCTTTGCTTATCTTTCCGCTCTCTCTGCAATATCTCTGGAAAAGTTCCCGGATGCTGCGAAGCATGGCATCTTTCACCGGTTCCGGATACTCCTCTTCCTGGGCGGTAACGATCTCACATTCCGCTTTCAGGTAGGGTTCTTCCTGCTCCAGGCTCAGTATTTCAGCTCTGTCCAGTCCTTCTACCAGAACCCGGTAAAGATCCTGCGGAAGTTTCACCACCTGCTTGATGTATGCAATGGTTCCTACCCGATACAGATCATCAAGTTCCGGTGTTTCCACTTCCGGGTCCTTCTGTGTCAGCAGAAAGACCTTCTGGTCATGGAGCATGGCTGCTTCCACGGCACGGATGGATTTCTCTCTGCTCACATCAAAGTGTACGATCATCTCCGGAAGGACCGTAGTCCCACGTAGAGCAATCATTGGCATTATATTGACCTGATTTGTCATTTATGTCATTCCCTTCATCAAGCTGTTTCCGGCTTGCCTTTCTTTCTCGAACGGGATGTTTTGTGTCCTGCTTTCTTGGCAGGAGACTTGGCCTCCCCGTGGATGATCTCCGGCTCTCCGGTTCCCTCCACTGCCTCTTTTGTGACGATACATTTACGGATGGTATCGTCAGAAGGTGTCTTGTACATCAGATCCATCAGGGTATGCTCCATGATGGCACGAAGTCCTCTGGCACCTGTTTTTCTCTCAAGAGATTTCCGGGCAACTGTCTCAAGTGCCTCATCCTGGAACTCAAGTTCCACACCGTCCAGCTCAAAAAGCTTGTCATACTGCTTGGTGAGGGAGTTCTTAGGCTCTTTTAAGATTCGGATCAGTGCTTCTTCATCCAGGGAATCCAGTGTCACAACAACCGGAACTCGTCCGATAAACTCCGGGATCAGACCGAATTTGATAAAGTCTTCCGGCATAACTTCTTTCAGGACTTCGCCTACATTGCGGTCTTCCTTCTCAGAAACCTCTGCTCCAAAACCAATGGACTTGGTATCCTGTCTTGCCTCGATGATCTTCTCCAGTCCGTCAAAAGCACCACCGCAGATGAACAGGATGTTTGTCGTATCGATCTGGATAAACTCCTGATGCGGATGCTTTCTTCCGCCCTGCGGCGGAACACTTGCAACGGTTCCTTCCAGGATCTTCAGAAGTGCCTGCTGTACGCCCTCACCGGACACATCTCTGGTAATGGAAGTGTTCTCGGATTTTCTTGTGATCTTGTCGATCTCATCAATATAGATGATTCCGTACTGCGCACGTTCAATATCGTAATCTGCTGCCTGAATGATCTTCAGAAGAATATTCTCAACATCCTCGCCAACATAGCCTGCCTCTGTGAGAGTAGTGGCATCTGCGATGGCAAAAGGAACATTCAGAAGTCTCGCCAGTGTCTGTGCAAGAAGTGTCTTACCGGAACCTGTAGGACCAAGCATCAGGATATTACTCTTCTGCAGCTCAACGTCCAGATTTCTGGAAGCAAGAATTCTCTTGTAATGATTGTAAACAGCCACAGAAAGTGCCTTCTTGGCATCGTCCTGACCAATGACATATTCATCCAGGATACTGTGGATCTCTTCCGGTTTCAGAAGGTTGATCCCTGTTTCGTAATCTGCTTCATGATCATACATATTGAATTCTTCTTCCATGATCTCGGAACAGATACCGATACATTCATCACAAATATACGCTCCATCCGGACCTGCGATCAGTTTCCGTACCTGGTCTTCGGTCTTATGGCAAAAGGAGCATCTTACCTTTCCTTCTCTTACTTTATCTGCCATATCTTTTTGTTTCCTTTCTAAACGTAAATGTCCGTCTCCCGCAGACATTTAAAATTCCTTTTTAAAGCAAGATAAGACTCCTGTGTCTTTACAGGAGTCTTTTCTTACGCATTATTTGTGGACTACAACACCATCGATCAGACCATATGCCTTCGCTTCTTCTGCTGTCATATAGTTATCACGGTCAGTATCTTTCTCCACAATCTCAAGAGGCTGTCCGGTATTCGCGGAAAGAATTTCGTTCAGCTTCTTTTTGGTTTTTGCGATCTGGTCAGCTACGATCTGGATCTCTGTAGCCTGCCCCTGTGCACCGCCTGATGGCTGGTGGATCATGATCGTTGAATTCGGCAGTGCGTATCTCTTGCCTTTGGCACCGGAAGACAGGAGGAAAGCTCCCATGCTGGCTGCCATTCCAAGGCAGATTGTAGATACATCACACTTGATATACTGCATCGTATCATAGATCGCCATTCCGGCAGTTACAGAACCACCCGGACTGTTGATATAAAGCTGGATATCCTTGGAAGGATCTTCTGCTTCCAGGAAGAGAAGCTGTGCAACGATCAGGTTCGCACTGACATCGTTAACCTCTTCTCCAAGGAAAATGATTCGGTCCTTAAGAAGTCTTGAATAGATATCGTAACTTCTTTCTCCTCTGCTGGTCTGCTCAATGACGTAAGGTACTAAACTCATTTTGCCCTCCATTTCCGAGGTTTATTACGCCTCTACAGCTGCATCGGCAACTAATGTAACAGCTTTCTGAACAGCCATATCTTTCTTCATCTGCTCCATCTCGTTCTCACCGATGAGATCTTTTAATTTGTCTGCTTCCATCTTGTACATCTCTGCCATCTTGGAGATCTCTTCGTTAACCTCTTCCTCTGTTGGCTGGATGTTCTCTACCTCAGCGATCTTCTCAAGAACCAGTCTTGTCTGGATTCTCTTAAGAGCCTGTGGCTTCATGTCTTCCATCATCTTCTCAACGCTCTGACCTGTAAACTGGAAGTACTGCTCCATGGAAAGACCCTGGGACTGCATTCTTCTTGCGAAGTCGTCAAGCATCTGACGTGTCTGAGTCTCGATCATTGCCTCCGGAATATCCATCTGGGCATTCTCGATCACTTTATCTACTGCTGCGTCCTCTTTTGCACGACGAGCATCTTCTGCTTTTTTCTCTGTCAGGTTCTTCTTAACGTCTTCTTTGTACTCAGCAAGTGTATCAAACTCAGATACATCTTTAGCGAAGTCATCGTCAAGCTCCGGAAGCTCTTTCGCTTCGATCTTCTTAACGTCGCACTGGAATACTGCTTCCTTACCAGCGAGCTCTTTTGCCTGATACTCCTCAGGGAATGTTACTTTAACTTCTACATGGTCACCAGTCTTGGCACCGACAAGCTGCTCCTCAAATCCCGGGATGAATGTGTTGGAACCAAGTGTCAGCGGATAATCTGTTCCTTTACCGCCCTCGAATGCCTCTCCGTCTACGAAGCCCTCGAAATCGATAGTTGCTGTGTCGCCATTCTCGGCTGCGCGATCCTCAACTGTGATCGTTCTGGAGTTCTTCTCCTGCTCTTTCTTAAGCTCTGCCTCAACTTCCTCGTCTGTTACTTCTGTCTCAGACTTCGGAACCTCAAGTCCTTTATAGTCGCCAAGAGTTACCTCTGGTTTGGTAGCTACTTCTGCTGTAAAGATAAATGGTTTGCCAGGCTCAACCTGTGTTACATCGATCTTAGGCTGGGAAACGATCTCAAGATCACACTCAGCAAGTGCTTTGCTGTAATGCTCTGGGATCAGAGCGTTAGCAGCATCCTCAAGGAATACTCCCTTACCGTACATCTGCTCGATCATTTTTCTAGGAGCTTTTCCTTTACGGAATCCCGGAATGGAAATTCTGCCTTTTGCTTTCTGATATGCGTTCTGCATTGCTTTGTCAAGATCCTCGGCGGAAACCTCGATTGTAAGTTTCGCCATGTTTTTCTCCATTTTCTCAACCTGTAAACTCATGTTTCTTGTTCCTCCTTAATTATATCGAGTAAATACCTTATTATATAAATAGTTAACACTCGCATTTTATATATTTACAGTCATTTCTGTAGTATAGCATAATCACTGTAAAAACGCCAGTATTTTTTTCGCCATATATGGCTCTTATACCGCTGTAAATCCCCTGTTTTCCGTAAAAATCCCGTTCAGAAGCAGTGCAGCTCTTCTGGTTTTCCTTCTTAACCGCAAAAACAGCTCTTCTTTAGTAAAAAATCTCTGTTGAATATACTACAGACTCTGCGATTTCCTCGGCTTTTGCTCTTCCCTCCAGCTGACGGATCAGAGAAAGACTGAAATCAATGGCTGTTCCAAGACCTCTGCTGGTAGTCACATTTCCGTCCACTACTACCGGCTCCAGGGAAGTTCTGGCGCTTGTAAGCTGCTCCATTACAGATGGATAAGATGTGGCATTTCTGCCTTTGAGGAAGCCAAGTCTCTCGAATACACCCGGAGCTGCACAGATAGCTGCCACCTTGCCGCCTTTCTGGTAAAATGATGTGAGAAGCCCGGTCAGCGGTTTGTATTCCTCCAGATATTTTGTTCCTGGCATTCCTCCCGGGATCACAAGCATGTCCGCATCAGAGAAATCACACTCTGAAAATGTGCAGTCTGTAAGAATATTGATTCCATGAGAGGTTCTGATCTCTCTGGTTTCTTTAATAGATACTGTCTGGATGTCGATTCCTGCTCTCCGCATCAGATCTACCACAGTCAGTCCCTCGATATCTTCAAATCCGTCTGCGAAAAAAATATATACTTTGCTCATAATGTTTTCCGTCCTTTCTTTTTATATTATTCCGGTGCTGTCCGGAGGTTTTTCCATTCCCTTTCATAATGCTTTTTTCCATAAAAAATGTCAAGAAAATTTGCAGGGTAAGTCCGTTGCAAATTATATTTTTTTCATGTAAACTGAGGGCAGTATATTTACAGGAGGAATCGGTTATGGAAATTGAGCGTAAATTTCTTATTAAAAAAGAAAATCTGCCGGAAAACCTGGCTTCTTATCCCTGCCATCGAATCGAGCAGGGTTATCTCTGCACCTCACCGGTGGTCCGCATCCGAAGACAGGACGATGACTATTTTCTCACTTATAAATCCAAAGGACTGATGAGCCGTGAGGAATATAATCTTCCGCTCACCGCAGAAGCTTATGAACACCTGAAACCCAAGGCAGATGGAATCCTCATCACAAAAGACCGCTACGTGATCCCGGAAAAAGGCGGACTTTTTATCGAACTGGATATCTTTCACGGAGAATATGAGGGCGTTCTTCTGGCTGAAGTGGAATTTCCCACAGAGGAAGCAGCCAATGCCTACACCGCGCCGGAATGGTTCGGTGAAGATGTGACTTATTCTACAAAATATCATAACAGCACTATGAGCCAGGGCTGGTAAATGCGATCGCTGTTTGCAGATGCTGCCAGCTCTCAATACCATTGCTGTCACTCCGTGGCCTGTATCTGAAATCACACTTGTATTTCTCATTTGCAGTGCTATAATTAGTGATGCAGGCAGATATAGTTCATTGGTAGAACATCAGCTTCCCAAGCTGAGGAGGCGGGTTCGATTCCCGTTATCTGCTTTCATTGCCAAAGAAGGCACGCGAGTCAGGCGTGTCTTTTTTTATAAATGATTTTAAGGAGGATTTTATTATGAAGATCGGATTTATCGGATGTGGAAATATGGGTTCTGCCATGATCGGCGGTATTCTCCGTCAGGGGATTTTTTCCAAAGAGGACATCATTGTTTCCAACCTTACCCCCGAGGGAAAAGCACGCAGTGAAAAAAATCTCGGCGTTGTCACCACTCTGGATAACAAGGAGGTCGTCAGATCTGCAAAAACTGTTGTTCTTGCCGTAAAGCCTCAGTTTTATGAGGAGGTTCTGGACGAAGTCCACGACAGCCTTACTGAAGAACACACCATTATCGGCATTGCCCCAGGCAAAACCCTTGCATGGCTGGAAGAAAAGGCCGGTCTTCCTCTGAAAGTTGTCCGTTTTATGCCTAATACCCCGGCGCAGGTCGGTGAGGGAATGACTGCTGTATGTGCCAATGAACGGGTTTCACAGGAGGAACTTGCTGAGATTCTTAAGATCACAGACAGCTTCGGATGTACGGAAGTAATCCCGGAACGTCTGATGGATGCGGCCGGTGCTGTAGGTGGCTGTGCACCGGCTTATGTGTTTATGTTCATCGAAGCTATGGCTGATGCCGCTGTCAGCCAGGGAATGCCTCGTAAACAGGCCTACAAGTTCGCTTCCCAGACTGTTCTTGGCAGTGCAAAAATGGTTCTGGAAACCGGACGTCATCCGGGAGACCTGAAAGACATGGTCTGCTCCCCTGCCGGAACTACCATCGAGGGTGTACGTACCCTGGAGAAGAATGGTTTCCGCAGTGCTGTGTTTGAAGCGCTTACTGCTGCTGCTGAGAAGGGTAAAAAATTATAATTTTTTGAAAGCATCTAACGGTCAGGCAGCCAAATATCCTCCGCCTGATCTGATCAGATTCAGCATTGTTACTGACATGAAAAAACTCCGTGTCATTCTGCCGTCATGCAGACTTCACGGAGTTTTTCTGTCTTATGTCAGCTATAGGATCTGATAGGATCTGCAATGCAGCTTCTATTTGCATGCAGGATCATCTCAGCTGTTTTTCTGTCTGCTCATGACTTTACAGAAGTTCGATCAGCGCATCAATATCCTCCATCTTCGTTCCCCAGCTTGTGGCAAAACGGATCACTGTATGATCTTCATCATATTTCTCCCAGAAATCAAACTGAACTTTTTTGCCCAGTTCTTCTTTCTTTTTATTTTCCAGAACTACAAACTGCTGGTTTGTGGGAGAATCCAGATATAACTGATAGCCTTTTTCCTGAAGGGCTTTTTTCAGTTTCATGGCTGTCTCGATGGCATTTTTGCTGATCTTTGTATACAGATCATCGGTAAACAGCGTATCAAACTGGATTCCCAGAAGACGTCCCTTTGCAAGAAGGGCACCCTGCTGTTTTACCATGGTCATGAAATGCTTCGGAGCTTTTTTCGTAAAAACGACTGCCTCTCCGCAAAGTGCGCCTACCTTGGTTCCACCGATATAGAATACATCGGTATATCTGGCGATATCTTCCAGTGTCACATCTGTCTCCGGGCTTACCAGGCCGTAGCCAAGTCTTGCTCCGTCCAGAAACAGTGGAAGATCGTATTTATGGCATACCTCGGAGATTTCTTCCAGTTCCTTCTTTGTATAAAGGGTTCCGTACTCGGTCGGATGGGAAATATAGACCATTCCCGGAAATACCATATGCTCATGGTTCGCATCCCCATAAAAGGTTTCCACATAGTCCGTGATGCTCTCTGCGCTGATCTTTCCATTTTTTTCCGGAAGTGTCAGCACTTTGTGGCCTGTGTATTCAATCGCGCCTGCTTCATGACAGCCTACATGACCTGTCTGTGCCGCAAGGACTCCCTCATAACGGTTCAGGACAGATGCGATGATCGTTGCATTGGTCTGGGTTCCTCCCACCAGGAAATACACCTCTGCATCCGGACAGCTGCAGGCTTTTCGGATCTTTTCTTTGGCAGAATCGCAGTATTTATCCGTGCCGTAACCGGAAAGCTTCTCCATATTGGTTTCCAGAAGTTTCTGCAGGATCGCCGGATGAGCGCCCTCGCAGTAATCATTTACAAAATATAACATCTCACATGCTCTCCTCATCTGTATTTTTTGCAATCTTTTTTAAGTATAAATCCCGGAAAATGTTTCTGTCAACCGGCATTGCTCTGTATACTTCTGAAGCTTTTTCACTTTTCTTTTACTGCGTTCTTTGCATATTCCGTCTGCACCAGTTCTTCATACTCTGCACGTTCGCCTAGCTCTCCTGCATCTTCCAGGATATCCTGCAGAAGCTCAAAGCTGTCTTTCTTAAAGATCAGATTTTCTTTCCAGGTGTCCTGATCATAGTACCGCTTCACAATGGTAGTGATCGTGTCGATATCTGTTTCTTTAAACTGGGGTGCGATCACTTCTGCAATCTCCTCCGGCGTATGACTCTGCACATAGTCCATACCTTTCTGAAGTGCATTTGTGAATTTCTGGATGATCTCCGGGTTTTCTTTCATGTAACTTGTTTTTACACTGTAAGATGTGTAAGGCACATACCCGGATGCTTCCCCAAGCGATGCCACCACATGGCCTGCGCCTTCTTTTTCCAGAATTGTGGCAGATGGCTCAAACTCTACGGTATACGCCGCAGAATCATCCCCTGTAAAAGCCGCCGCCGTGGAACCGAAATCAATACTCTGGTCAATGGTCAGATCTTTCTGCGGGTCAATGCCGTTTTTCTTCAGGATATATTCAAATACCATTTCCGGCATGCCGCCTTTTCGCCCGCCAAGAACTTTCTTTCCTTTCAGATCTTCCCACTTGAAATCCGGCATCTCTTCTCTTGCAACAAGAAAATTTCCCGCGCGTTGGGTCAGCTGGGCGAAGTTCACGGCCGGATCGGTTGCCCCTTCCTGACAGGCATAGATGGATGCTTCCGCTCCCATAAATCCAATATCCGCTTCCCCGGAGATCAGCGCAGTCAACACTTTATCTGCTCCGAATCCAGTTACCAGTGTAAGATCCAGACCTTCTTCTTCAAAATATCCTTCTTCGATTGCCACATACTGCGGCGCATAGAAAATCGAATGGGCTACTTCATTCAATGTAACTTTGGTAAGCTTCTCTTCTGTTCCATCCCTCTTTGCAGCAAATACTCCCGCCGGCAGTGCTGTCACAGCCAGGACAACAGCTGCCGCCAGTGAGATCCATTTTTTATTTTTCATGCAGATACTCCTTTAAGAAACTTCTGCTGTTAGGATATGCATAAAGGAATGAAAGGTTCAAAATTTCTTTTTATTATCGTCAAGTGGATATTCGCAATCCGCTTCGCTACTTGTTCAGTTTCTCAATAACACTGTCAAGCTCTTTTCTGGAAACTCCGGCAAACCCCATCAGAGCACGTAATGGCATGGAATCTGTCATAGCCATGGTCATCTCTTCGCTGACAGCCTCAGAAGCAGCTTCAGAACCAGCTTCCCCGGAAAGATACTTTTGGATCAGTTTTTTGGCTGCTTCTGCTGTTTCCGGATTTCGGAGCAAATCTCCAAGTGTGGTATTCATATGAACATGCATGGGAAGCCTCTGACTGCTGTTCAGATGAAGTGTCTCTGTGAGACGGATGTCTCTTGAAGAAGCTCCCACCAGTATCTCATAGTCTCCACTGGCAGCAAACCAGTCATGGAGTTTCGTATTGTACCATGCAAAGCTTCGTTTATTCAGTTCCATCGTAACTGTTTTTGTCTCACCTGGCTCCAGGAAAACCTTTTCAAAGCCCTTCAGCTCCTTTTCAGGACGGATGGCAGAGCCTGTCAGGTCTCTGATATAGAGCTGTACCACTTCTTTTCCGGCAGATTTTCCTGTATTTGTTACATCTGCGGAAACCATGACGGTGTCTTTTTCTGTAGGATTTTCCATGGATAACTTAAGATTACTGTAAGCAAATGTAGTATAAGAAAGACCATATCCAAATGGAAAAGCCACATCCATTTCTTTTGTATCATAGTAACGGTATCCTACAAATATTCCCTCACGATACTCCACCTTTTCTCCACCGCCAAAATTCAGATACGACGGATTGTCTGACAGCTTCAAAGGCATAGTCTCCGCAAGCTTGCCGCTTGGGTTTATTTTTCCATAGAGGATATTTGCTGCTGCAGCTCCGCCAGCCTGTCCACCAAGATATGTTTCCAGAAGTCCCTTAATCTCTCCAAGCCACGGCATTTCCACAGGAGAACCATTGTGAAGAACGATCACAGTATTGGGCTGTACTTTCAGGATTTCTGTTATAAGGCGGTTCTGACATTCTGGAAGTCTCATGTGGGAACGGTCATACCCTTCAGATTCAAAGCTTTCAGGAAGTCCTGCAAAGATCACGGCTTTGTCCGCCTCAGCAGCTGCTTTCACAGCCTCATCAGCAAGCGCCTTGTCATAAAAATCTCTGTCTGCCGGGAAGCCTTCTGCGTAAACTACCTGTGCATCACAGGGAACAGAATCCAGTACATTTGTTGTCTTAAAACAATTGATGTGTGAGCTGCCACCTCCCTGAAAACGGGGATTTCTGGCAAAGCCGCCAATAAATGCAGCTTTTTCAGAGGTTTTCAGCGGCAGGATGTGATTTTCATTTTTCAGAAGGACCATGGATTCTTCTGCAATATGCTGAGCCTCTTCATGATCCTTTTCCATGGTAAATTCCTGGGGCTTACGATGGTCTGCATATTCAAAAATAATACGGAGGATACGTTCTACAGCCTGATCCAGGATTTTCTCCTCCAACACTCCATCTTTTACCGCCTTTACGATCATGGCGTCATTGTCTCCTCCGGAGGCCGGCATTTCAAGCTCAAGTCCTGCCTCAAGACCTTTTACACGGTCGTTAACAGCTCCCCAGTCTGACATAACATAACCCTTAAATCCCCATTCTCCACGAAGCACATCTGTAAGAAGCCATTTGTTCTCGGACGCAAAAGTACCATTGATTTGATTATAGGAACACATAAAGGTGTACGGCTGTGCCTTTTTTACAGCTGTCTCAAAAGCCGGAAAATAAATTTCACGGAGTGTTCTCTCATCTACTTCTGAAGAACTGCTCATACGGCGATATTCCTGATTATTTGCCGCAAAATGCTTGATGGAGGTTCCCACATGCTGAGACTGTACGCCTTTTACAAAGGCGGCAGCGATCTCACCTGCAAGATATGGATCCTCAGAGTAATATTCAAAATTTCTTCCACAAAGAGGAGAACGTTTGATATTTACAGCAGGTCCCAGTACAACAGATACATCATTTGCCTGTGCCTCTCTTCCGATAGCTTTACCCATTTCTTCCATCAGCCCACGGTCAAAAGAGCAGGCACTTAAGACTGCAGGAGGAAAACAGACAGCCTTGATGCTGTCGTTTATTCCAAGATGGTCGCCTTTTTCATCCTGTTTGCGCAGCCCGTGAGGCCCGTCGCTGACCATCACCTTTGGAATTCCCAGATGTTCCACTTCTTTCAGATGCCAGAAATCAAGCCCTGAACACATGCCGGCTTTTTCCTCCAGCGTCATCTCACTTACGATTTTTTTTAGATCCCGTTCCATAAAAGCACCTCCAAATGTTTTTTCTTAATATGGACTATAACATCTTCTGATGGTAAAATATAATAAAATATTGCTAAAACTAATAAAATATTGCACTACAACCAGGAGGTATCCACTATATGAAAAAAATTGACATCAGAGATATCCGTTCTGAAGAAATACTGGCAGTAAACCGAGGAGAGAACACCCTTTTTCAGCGGCGGGAAAATCTTTCAAAGCATACCTCCTATGCCAGAGAACGCATGCAGTATGATGCCATAAGAAGCGGCCAGGTGGAGCAGATCCTTTCTCTGCTGCAACAGAAGCCAGATGGAATCGAAGGGATCCTTTCAAAAGATCAGCTCCGTAACAGCAAAAATATGTTTATTGCCGGAATCACCCTTTTTACCAGGGCTGCTATTGACGGTGGTGTACCAGAGGAAACAGCCTATTCTTTAAGCGATGGATATATTCAGACAGTAGAAGAATGTACAAACAGCGTTTCCATAGAAAAGCTGTCCCAAAGGGCGGCAGCACGTTTTGCACAGGAAGCATACGATCCACGGAAGAGAATAGAAATGATACCGTATCTTGTCACATCACGAAACATATGTTAAAATATCCACCGAGACTGGTTCGAAAACCTCCCAGTATAAAAAACTAGGCAAAGTAAAAAAGAATTTCCGGCTGCACGTATACACAATCTGCAGTCTTTTTACGGATGCTTTTGTTTATTGGAGGTGATAAACAAAAGCATTTTTTTTGCTTTGACACAAGTTGGAAAGGAACAAAATGAACAAACGAAAAATCATCATTGACTGCGACCCGGGAATTGATGACAGCCTGGCCATCATGCTGGCTCTTACATCACCGGAAATCGAAGTACTTGGAATCACCATTGTCTGCGGAAATTCCCCCGTGGAAATGGGATTCGAAAACGCAAAAAAGATCCTGAAGCAGATGAACCGGCTGGATGTGCCGGTCTATATGGGGGAACCCAGACCTTTGAAGCGGGATTACGTAAACGCTCTGGATACTCATGGCGCTGACGGGCTCGGCGAAAGCTTTCTGCCCGAGGTCCCCGGATATCAGCAGGAAATCGGTGCTGTAGATTTTCTCTCCAAGGCGCTGATAAAAGAAAAAGTCTCCGTGATCGCCCTGGGTCCCATGACAAATCTTGCACGCCTGATCCAGAAAGCCCCGGCAGCTTTTGACCAGATCGAGGAACTGGTATCTATGGGCGGTTCTTTTAAAAGCCACGGAAACTGTTCCCCTGTTGCAGAGTATAACTACTGGTGCGATCCGGATGCTGCCGCACTGGTCTATGACACCCTTCACCAGAATGGAAAAATGATCCACATGATCGGTCTTGATGTGACAAGAAAGATCGTTCTCACTCCTACTCTTCTGGAATATATCTGTCGTCTGAATAAAGAGACCGGAGAATTTATCCGAAAGATCACGAAATTTTATTTTGACTTTCACTGGGAATGGGAGCATATCATTGGCTGTGTGATCAACGATCCACTGGCAGTGGCATACTTTCTGGATCCGGATATCTGCCAGGGTTTTGATTCCTATGTACAGATCGAAACCGAAGGAATCTCTCTTGGACAGTCCGTTGTGGATTCCATGGATTTTTACCGGAAAACACCAAATACAAAAGTACTGACCGAAGTAGACGTATATGCATTCTTCCAGCTGTTCCTCTCCAGGATCCTTGGTCTGGAACCGGAAAAACTGGATATTTTGCAGGATTTAATATAAGGAGTGACTGAATATGAAAACAGAAAAAATAAATGTACAGAAAATCTGCCTGATCGCGTTTGCCATCTGTATTAATTTTGTGGGCGGACAGATCGCTCTTTTCCTGAAGCTCCCCATCTATCTTGACAGTATCGGTACTGTGTTTATCGCTTCCATTCTTGGACCGTTTTATGGTATGCTTCCCAATCTGATCAGCGGCTTGTTAATGGGAATGACCGTAGATGTTTATTCTCTGTATTATGCTCCGGTGGGAATCGTTCTCGGTTTTGTGACCGGTCTTGTATACCGGAAATTTCAGCCGAAAAAATGGCAGATCTTTCCGGCGGCCATTGCGATCACCCTTCCGTCAACTCTGATCAGCTCCTGCATCACTGCATTTTTGTTCGGCGGGATCACCTCTTCCGGTTCCTCCATTCTTGTACAGCTTCTCGCAAAAACACCTCTTGGAATGGTCGGAAGCTGTTTTGCAGTCCAGTTTATCACCGATTACATTGACAGAATTCTCTGTCTTGCACTGGCAGCTGTCCTGATGGGAGCATTGCGAAAAAGTATGAAAGAGAGTTTTATCCGATGAAAATTTTAATTACAGGTACCAGCTCCGGGATCGGAAAGGGATGTGCGGAGTTTTTTCTGAAAAAAGGCCATGAAGTCTATGGCTTCGATAAAAATGCCGCCACGATCACTCAGCCCGGATATACCCATTTCTGCCTGGATATCCGGGATAAGGATTCCTACCCGGAACTCCCTCCTGTAGATATCCTGATCAACAATGCAGGAACCCAGGACGGAAATGACATTGACGTAAACTTAAAAGGAACCATTTCCATTACCGAACATTACGGAATCCACCCTGATATTTACTCTATTGTGATGATCGGCTCAGCAAGCGGACATACCGGCTCCGAATTCCCGGAATATGCAGCCAGCAAGGGTGGCGTTCTGGCCTATGCCAAAAATGTGGCAATGCGGATCGCGCCTTACCAGGCCACCTGCAACAGCCTGGATTTCGGCGGCGTCATGACAGAGCTGAACCGTCCGGTGATGGAGGACAAAAAACTCTGGGATCAGATCATGGATCTGACTCCGCTGAAGCGGTGGATGACTGTGGATGAAGCTGCAGAATGGATTTATTTTATGGCTGTAAAAAACCGCTTCTGTACAGGCCAGAATATTCTCATCGATGGCCTGGAAGCCGGAAACTGCAATTTTATCTGGCCGGATGAAACGTGAGATTTCTCTTAACACCGCCAGACGCTCCACAATATAAAAATCTCCTCTGCCGTCTATTCTGATCTGTGTTATAATAGACCTCATAATACTGGCGTTCCGGTCTATCACTATGCCAAGCAGGCAGATGCCATCTGTCCATAAACACAGGATACATTTCCGGAACGCTGTCAACAGGAGGAAATCGTTATGAATATTAAAGAAGAAATCCATTCATTATCAGAAGAAATGCTCACAAACCTTGGCAGACTGGTTGCCATCGACTCCCAGCTCGGCACACCTGCCGAGGGAAAGCCTTTCGGTGAAGGCCCTGCAAAAGCCCTGGAAGAAGGTCTCAAGATTGCCGATGAGCTTGGTTTTAAAACCGTAAACCTGGACAACTACTGTGGCTATGCAGAAATGGGTGAGGGCGATGAGATCGTTGGAATCGCCGGACATCTGGATATCGTGCCAGTGGGTGGTGACTGGACTTATGATCCATTTAAGCTTACCCGTGAAGGCGACCATGTATACGGACGTGGAACTACCGATGACAAAGGTCCGATTCTGGAAGCGCTCTACGCCATGAAGCTTCTCCGCGACCACGGTGTAAAACTGAACAAAAGAGTCCGCCTGATCATGGGCTGCAACGAAGAGACCGGTTCCAGATGTATGGCTCACTATAACCAGGTAGCCGAAGAGCTCTCCTGTGGTTTCACACCGGATGCCAATTTCCCATGTATCCACGGCGAAAAGGGACAGCTGGGTATGATGGCCTACTCCAAAAACACCAGGATCCTTTCCATGAACGGCGGTTTTGTTTCCAATGCAATGTGCGACACCTGCACAACTGTTATTCCCGCCGAAGATGATCTGAAAGAAAAGCTGGAAGCAGCACTTTCCCATACAAAGCTCCAGGAATACAAAGTAACTGAAGAAAATGGTGAGCTTACCATCTACGCCAAAGGTGTTCCGGCTCATGCCAGCACCCCGCACCTGGGAGTCAATGCTGCAGGTGTAACCTTTGAATGCCTGGCAGAGGCAGGATTTGAAGATGATTTTGTAAAATTCTATAACTCCCATATCGGCACTGCCTGTGACGGTTCCGGCATCGGTCTGAAATTTGCGGATGAATACGGAGATCTGACCCTGTGCAACGGAATCGTAAAAACAGAAAACGGCGTGATCTCCTGCACCATCGATATCCGTGTCCCGGTTACTCTTAAGGAAGCAGAGATCCGCAAAATGTGTGAGGACAAACTGGAGGATAAAAACGGACGTATTGAGATCAACAACGTTGTTGCCCCATTATTCTTCCCAAGAGAATCTCCACTGGTAAATGCCCTGTACAAAGCTTATACAGATGTAACCGGCGACACAGAGCACAAACCAATGGTCATCGGCGGCGGCACTTACGCAAAATCCCTCAAAAACATCATCGCCTTCGGACCTGAAAAAGAAGGAATCGACTATCGCATCCACGGAGCCGACGAATTTATCCTGGTTTCCGGTATGGAAGAAGCAGTCCTGATCTATATGGAAGCGATCAGAAATCTGCTTGCTATCTGAAAAATACTATAGAAAGATAGGAGAATTTTTATATGAAAGCACATAAATACTGGTCACTTGGAGCATTGCTCTGCATGACAGGTTCTTTTTACACAGGCTACAGAAAATTCATGAAAGCACACAAATATTTCTCTTTCGGCACACTGTTTTGTATGATCATGGCTATCTGGTCCGGTCACAAAATGATCACTCCCTCAAAAAGATCGCAGGAAAAAGAATGTCCTGCTGACAACAAATAACTGCAAATATGAAATTAAAATTGATCGCACTTGATATTGACGGTACACTTACCAACGATGAGAAAAAAATCACAGCAGATACCCTAAGCACACTTCTGAAATTTCAGGAACAGGGAATCCGGGTAATGCTGGCTTCTGCCAGACCTGTACCCGGACTTTATTCTGCTGCCAGTGAGCTGCGCCTTGGTGACCACCACGGCATCCTCATGGCCTACAACGGCGGAAAAGTCGTAGACGCCACAGACGGACAACTTCTTTCACAAACCCATATGGACCTTAATAAAACCCGGGAACTTCTCCGTTTTCTGGAAGCGCTTCCTGTCACTGTAATCCTGGACGACGGCGAACGCTTCTATGTGGAAGATGCTCATGGATATAAGGTGGAATACGAATGCTGGAACAATCAGATGGACTGCACAGAAGTCGATAACCTTGCAGATTTTCTGGATTTTTCCCCGGTAAAGCTTCTCCTATCTGTTGACCCGGATGAAATCCTGAACATTCAGGATATGATCCGCAGCCATCTTCCCGATGATCTCTGTGTTGTCCGCACGGCACCTTTTTATCTGGAAATCATCCCGGTTTCCATCAATAAGGGAAAAGCTCTTCTTGATGTGTGCAGCCGCCTTTGTATCGATCCGGCTGACACGGCAGCATTCGGTGATTCCGAAAATGACATCCCTATGCTCCAGGCTGCCGGCTGTGGTGTTGCCATGGGTAATGCGGAAGATGCGGTAAAGGCTGTCGCTGATAAGGTTACACTGTCCAATAATTCGGACGGTATCGTCCATGCACTTCGGCATCATCTTTTATGATCCTGCTCACAAATTTCCGGTTGATAATGTCTGCCACCGGTTACATAAGATCATGGACAGACTGTCATATGGAGATGCTCCCGCTTTTGCGTTCTGATACATGGCAAGCCCGATTCCGCCAACCAGAAGTCCGATCACTACAGTCACAAGTTTCTGCCACAGAACTTCCGGTGCGCCCAGTTTACATACCAGATAGTAAAAAAATGTTACCACATATCCCTGAAGGATCGCATTGAAAAAAGTTCCAAATCCGATATATTTTCTTCCGTCCTCTGTGCGGTGAACTTTTGTCTTGTCTGCATTGTAGAACGTAAAGACGATGTCATTTCCACCACGGTTAATGATATCCTCCAGTTTGTTTGCATGATAGTGCATCGGAGATACCTGACCACTGTCACACATCATGATCTTTTCTGCGTACGGTTTATTGTACTTTGGATTGTGGACATTTCCGTTACGGATGGTGATCAGTGCAAGTCCCAGAGTATCGAATTTTCCTTCGCCGTAGTCTGTGACATCCCATCCAAGCTCACACTCACGGATCTCATCATACTCATGGTTCTTCTCTGCCCACTCATCCGGTGTGAAGGAAAAATATGGCGGAAGTTTAAATCTGCATTCTTCCATCAGTGCTTCCATTTTTTTGATCGTTGCGTTGATCTCTGATCTTTTCATCGTAATACCCTCCTGGTTTTGTTATATAAATTTTATTTATTTGAATGTTTTTTCAAATCTCTCAATCTCTGCCCGGATCTCTTCTTCTCCGTCCAGCACAGTGAAGATAAGTTCATTGCGCTCTTTTTCAAACGGTTTCAGCATGTGAAGATCGCCGTTTTTCTCATGAAGCCCGCGTCCGTACACACTGGAGTTGGATGGTTCCAGGCCGATCACATAATCTCCGGCTGCTGTGGATTTCCATTCCATAAAATATGGAAAATTTTTTGTGCTGTATTCGATCTTCAGTCCCAGCTTCAGATCCGGATTTACCGCAAGGACCCAGGTTCTCTTATCCTTTGTCTTCTTGATATCGTGGATAAACACATACTCCGGCTCATTCTTTTTCGGCCTGTCCATGTGGTCATAATCTGCCTCGTGTCCGGCGGAAGCTTCGTCTCGTGGTGCCACTTTTTTTGTCGGAATATAAAGCTTTGTCGCAGGGGTGAGGAAGGGATAACCAAGGTTGATGTGATAAAGAAGCATCAGCGGCTCTTCCCGGAATGTATCATAATGATTTCTTCCCTGAAGTCCCGGCTTGGAAAGGAAATTCATGTTGATTCCTTTGTAGGTAAGGCCTGCCACATCCAGACACTTGTCACACATCACCTGATACTGAAGACACTCGTTCTTCACATCAAACATCCTAAGTCCGGTGCTTCTTCCTTCCTCACAGGTTACTTTGCGGATGTATGCCATCTGCTGCATACTTCCCACATACTGATACAGTTCTTTCTTATCCATAAGACACTCACCTCACTCAAGATTTGCATGGTACTGCCAGAGAGATCTCATATCCAGATGCCTCTGCTCGATGATCATCTTTGCAAGCACATCTCCCAGAAGAAGCACAGACTGCTCAAAAAGAGAAGTCATTGGCTGGCAGGAATCAATCTCATCTTCCAGATAATTCTTCGTGCGGACCGGAATCCTTACCATAAAATCCGCAATGTCTTTCATCTCACTGTTTGGATTAGAACCGATATGAACGATGGTGCAGTCCACAGATGCTCTGGCTTTTCTAGCGATCCCCAGAGGGAAAAGAGAACCGCCGGAGCCGGAGCCGACGATCAGAAGATCGTCTTTTTTGATAGCCGGTTCGTTGATCTCGCCTACACAGTGTGCCCTGATCCCAAGGTGTGCAAATCTCTTACAGATACACTGCAGGGCAAGCATCACACGGCCGACTCCCACAAAAAACACCTGATCCGCTTTGAGAACTTCGTCAACCAGACGTTCCAGGGAAGCAGGATCAATACTTTCCATTGTTTTTTTCAGCTCTGCCAGCACGTCTTCGCTGGCTGTCTCATATTTCTGTGCAAAATCTGCTGTCATTTTCTTCAACCTCCTATTACCAGATCATGTAATTTCATCAGATCCTCAAGGCTCTGTTCCATGTTATCTTTCTTAATGCAGGTGCTTCCTGTTACAAAAATATCCACATCACTTTTTCCATAGGTGCGGATATTGTCCGGAGAAATCCTTCCGTCTACCTCGATCTTTGTCTTAAGTCCCCGGTCTGTGATCATTTTTCGAAGCTCCCGGATCTTCCGGTCTGCGTATGTAACCTGTTTTTCCCCTTTTACGAAGGCATATCCCGGATTGATCAGCATCAGAAGCACGGTATCACATTTATCCAGAACATATTCCAGTTCACTTAACGGGGTGGCCGGTTTCAACGCAACACCTGCCTTTACTCCTTTTGCGTGGATCCGGTTCAGCATTCCATCTATGTGAGGCTGTGTTTCCCCGTGGAAAACGATCTGGTCTACTCCGATATCCAGAAGTTCATCCACAAAATAATCCTGCTCTGTAACCATCACATGACAGTCAAAAAACATGTCTGTCTTTGCCCGTAACTGCCTCACTGTATCCAGCCCCAGCGGCATGCTCGGACTGAAATGTCCATCCAAGATATCTACATGAAGCATTTTGATCCCTGCTTTTTCCAGTGTCTTTACTTCCCGTTCCAGATTGCACATATCCAGACAGATCAGAGACGGTGAAAGGATACAGGATTCGTTCCAGATTTCTTTCATAGTGATTCACTCCTTATGATTTCTTCGATCTCTTCTCTTGTAGGAAGGGATGAGATCGCTCCTTTTTTCTGTACACACAATGCTCCGGAAATATTTCCGTATTCCATTGCTTTCCGGAGGATCGGTTCTGTGATCTCCTCCGGCCTTGTTACTCCCTGTAGAAGAAGGCTTGAGAGGAATCCACCCCAGAATGCATCTCCGGCTCCTGTGGCATCCACAGCTTTTACCGTTCGTCCGCCTACTGTGAAAATGCTGTTTCCGAAGAATACCTGTGCGCCTTTGGAACCTAAGGTCAGGATTACGGCTGTGAGATTTTTTTCCTTCATCAGATTTTCGATATTTTCTTCACCGCCGACCATATCCACCTCTTCCTCGGAGATCTTCAGGATATCCACAAAATCCAGAATTTCATCCAATGCTTTTGCACAGCTTGCCTTGTCATCTTTCCACATCAGGTTTCGATAGTTGATATCAAAGTGAACCTCGAATTCTTTCAGAAACATGTCTGCTCCCGGTTTTCTCGCAAAAGTAAAGGTTCTCTCGCCGTCATCCTTCAGTGAGACAAAAGCCATGGTTGTAGTTGCCTCTTCACAGCGTTTCCTGCACATGACCCGTACGCCTTCTTTTTTCAGCGTTTCCATAAGGAATTTTCCAAAGTCATCTTCGCCAACCTTGCAGCACATTCCGGTTTCCAGTCCGTTTCTTGCAGCTGCGATCGCTACATTGGCCGGTGCGCCGCCTGCATTCCGTATGTAGGAACCTTTTTCCTCACCTGGGATAAAATCGATTACCATTTCTCCGATACTGTATATATCCATGGTGTCCTCCCTTTTATTTAGTAACTTGTGTTTACTTTTTTGTTTATGTCTGCATTATATCATCGTTATTAGTAATACCAAGATACTATATATCATTTCATTGTTATACACATTTTAAGCCTGGAATTTTTATATAATCTGCACAAAAAAAGTTCCCGGAACTATCTCACAGAAAATAGTTCCGGGAACTTTCCCAGTATATTCACTTTTTTTATCTACAGAAGCTCACCCTGAAAGTACTGCTGGATGGCATTGCAGGCCCCGCCAAGTACTGCTGTCTTATCTAAGTAACTTGCCTTTACTATCTGGGTGCGGGTCTGGTGATTACTGAATTTCCTTTCATTGACCAGTTCTTCCAGCTGTTGCACATATCTCTGTGGCCACCAGACGCCGTCGTGACCCAGAATGATAAGATCCGGATTCAGAATGTTCACCACACTGACCAGCGCAGAGGAAAGTTTCTCCACAAGATCTTCGAATATCCCGCCAATCTCCAAATTTTCCCACTGTTCGCAGAAGGTCTTATAATCATAAAATTTCCCTGTAGCTTCCCGCATCCGCTTCAGCACGGTTCTGGAATTCAGATAAAGTTCCAGGCACCCCCGGTTTCCGCAGACACATTTCTCCCCCTGATAGTCAATGGAAAGATGTCCGATTTCCGGTGTGTAGCCGGAACTGCTCTGGTACTTCTCATTGCCGATGATGATCCCGCATCCCACACCGCTGGAGAGGCCTGTGAGAAAGATATCCTGATACCCTCGGCCAATGCCGAACAGTTTTTCCGCAAGGGCTGCGCTCTGGTTATCGTTGTCGCAGAATACCGGCAGGTGATAACGTTCTTCCAGAAGTTTTGCCAGCGGAACATCGTGGATCCCGTTAAAATAAGGTGGCGATTCGATCACGCCCTCAATGCTGTCCAGCGGCCCGATGCAGGCAACACCGATCCCGCCTGCCCGGTCTGTTCCAAGCATCATCTGATCCGCCAGGCTGTAGACCGTTTCCATCAGTTCCTCCTGATCTTTCCAGCCCCGGGAAATTTTTTCACTCCGTAAGATCTCCAGTTTCAGATTGCAGAGGACTGCCTCGCAGAAATCTCTCATGATCAGGATTCCGATCACCAGGGGCGCTGTATCCGCAATCCCAAGACCAATGGGATTTCTCCCCAGATCCGCATTTTCCTGTTTTTTCGTCTCAATGAGATAACCGTTTTTCATCAGCTCTGTCACGATCTTGGAGATGGCTGTTTTGGTCAGGTGCATTTCCCTGGACAGTTCAATTCTGGAACTGCAACGCCCGGTAGCAATCAGTTTCAGAACGGTTCCTCTGTTCTTTTTTTTCATATCCTCTCTGTCTGCATTCATTTTTATCTGTAAACTCCCGTCTTTATGATTCTCTGATTTCACTGTCTATATTTTAGGTGATATCAGGGTTTAAGTCAAGTGAGTTTACTTTTAGTTTCTGTTCTTATCTTTTACATTCACGTCGATTGTTTTCTCGTTCTCTTACTGGTATAATACGAAAAGACTTTTCAGTATCACGGAGGAAAAAATATCTATGGAACTTTTATTTCTGGCGCTGTTTGCAGCCAGTCTCATCGCATGTGTAGTCACCGGTGCTTCTGTTGTTTTTGCCCTGATATTCGGGTACATTCTGTTCTTTTCCTATGGACTGATCCATGGAAAAAGTGTAAAAGAGATGCTTCGTTTTTCCCGGAACGGAATTTTCACAGTAAAAAATGTTCTACTAACTTTGTTACTGATCAGTATGCTCACAGCGATCTGGCGTGCCTGTGGTTCCATTGCCTATATCGTATATTATGCATCTGCCATCTGTACTCCTTCCGTGATGCTGCTGGCGTCTTTTCTTCTGTGCTGTCTGATCTCCTTCCTTACGGGAACCTCCTTTGGAAGCGCTGCCACCATCGGCGTAATCTGTATGACTATGGCCAACAGTATGGGTATTCCTCCCTTTCTTACCGGCGGCGCGATCCTGGCTGGGATTTTTTTCGGGGACCGGTGTTCTCCGGTTTCCACCAGTGCGCTTCTTGTCAGTGAACTGACAAAAACGGATCTTTTTTTCAATATCCGGAATATGACCCGCAGTGCTCTGGTTCCCTTTATACTGAGCTGTGTTCTGTATGGAATTCTTGGTTTTTCCGTCCATACAGGATCTGCTGCGGATACTACCAGAAATTTACTGCAGGATTATTATGAGTTCTCGCCGTTGATGCTTCTTCCTGTTGTAATCGTGCTGGTACTTTCCCTTCTTCATGTGGATGTAAAAAAGACCATTGCCATCAGCGGACTGGTGGGAATGGCCATTGCGGTGAGTGTACAGCACTTTCCGGTGTCGGAACTTCCTGCTTTATGTTTCTCAGGATTTTCGCCTTCTGATGGGAAGATTGCGAAACTGATGAGCGGCGGCGGTTTTCTTTCCATGCTGCGGGTTTATCTGATCGTTGGAATTTCTTCCTGCTATTCCGGCATGTTTGAGGGAACCGGATTTCTGAACGGAATTGAAGCTCTGATGGAAAAACTGGGCTCCAGGATCACCCCTTATGGCACAACCTTACTGACTTCCATTGTCACTTCCGCCATCTCCTGCAACCAGACTCTTGCCATCATGCTCACCAGCCAGCTGTGCGGGGAAAACAATCCGGAAAGATCTTCTTTTGCCCTGGATCTGGAAAATACGGTAGTAGTCATAGCGCCCATGATCCCCTGGTCCATTGCAGGAGCCGTTCCGCTGGCTGCCATCGGTGCGCCAAACATCAGTATCGCAGTTGCCTTTTATCTGTATCTGCTGCCGCTGTGGGGACTGGCTGTGCATCTGTTCAGGTAGGGTCTGTTTTTACCGTCAGATCCTTCACCCAACGATACTTCTTATAATTCAGATACACAGCCGGGATCTTCACAAATTCATCCAAACTGATGATAAAGTAAACCGCAAGCACCGGAAGCTTCAGCACAAATGCGGCGATAAGGCCCAGTGGAACCATAATACACCACATGGAAATACAGTCACAGTACAGCCCGAACTTACTGTCTCCGCCTGCACAGAAAATTCCGCTGATGGTTACTCCGTTTACCGAACGTCCGATCATATAATAAGCACAGATCAGGAGCATTCCCTTAAGATATCCTTCCGCTGTAACGCTTAGGTTGGCCGCACGGAGAATCAGCGGACTGAATGCCAGAAGCACCAGTCCGGACATGATTCCGCCACCGTTTCCAAGTCCCATACAGAAACATCCGGCCAGGTTTTTGACAATGCTGGCAATGGAATTGGCGGCTACCGCATCACTTCCCAGATGTCCCATAATTACGGAATACATGGAAAATCCGGTTCCCCAGACGATCTCATTGCAGATCACCGGTGTTGTATATTTCCAGAAATCTCTCCTGAGAACGGGATCGTCTCTGCGGAGATATTTTGCCCGGAGTTTTACCTGATCTTTTCCCACAGTTTCCAGAACGCACCATGTAACTTCAATGATACGAGCCGTTACTGTTGCCAGTGCAGCTCCGGCAATCTCCATTCTTGGCATTCCGAATAATCCATAGATCAGCACTGCATTGATAAAAATATTTACTACCACACTTGTGGCGCTGATCATGCTGATTTTTGCCGCTCTGCCGCTGTTTTTCAGGATGCAGAGATACATCTGTGAAATTCCGGTAAGCAGATAGGATACCGCGATCACACGAAGATACAGGGAACCGCCCCGGATCAGTACCGGATCATTGGTAAAGATCCTCATCAGCATTCCCGGGATCAGCAGCGCGGACAGAGTAAAGATCAGGGAGATTGCAGTCGTAACTTTCATCACAAAGGCAAAGATCCTCTCCACTGCCGGAATATCTCCCTTTCCCCAGTACTGGGCTGCGATGAGCGAAAGGCCGATGGTCATTGCTTCCAGAAGAAGATTGTGGATAAATGTTATCTGCCCTGCCAACGATACTGCGGAAAGAGAATCCTGTGAGATCACTCCCAGCATCAGGGCATCGGATGCACTGACCAGAGCCAGCATAAACTGCTGAAAAGCGATGGGCATCACCAGGCTTATAAGCTTTCTGGTGAATGCCGGGTCTTTTTTATTTTTCATTTATTTTTGCCCATGCCTCCTCATCAAATTTTCGGTCTTTAAAGTAATATGGCTTGTCCGCATCCGTGATCTCGCGGATCACGCGGCAGGGATTTCCGGCTGCACATACATTGTCCGGAATGTCCTTTGTCACTACGCTTCCCGCGCCGATCACAACGTTATTTCCAATCTTTACACCCGGAAGAACGCAGCAGCTTCCGCCGATCCACACATTGTCCCCGATGGTGACAGGAATCCCGTACTCAAAAGCGGAATTCCTGCTCTCCGGATGGATAGGATGTCCGGCTGTGTAAATACCTACATTGGGGCCAAACATTACGTTATCCCCGATGGTGATTTTTCCCACATCCAGCATCACGCAGTGGGTGTTGGCATAAAAATTCTCTCCGACTTCGATATGGCTTCCGTACTCACAGTGAAACGGCGGCTCAAAATATACGTTTTTCTTATGCTTCAGTCCTGTGCGTTCCAGATATTCCATACCCTTTTCCGGGTCAAAAGGCATGGCCTCATTGTACTCCCGGACGGCCTTTTTTGTTTCTTTCTGCTGCGCCACTACTGCATCATCGGAGATGTATGCCATTTCGTGATCTCTTCTGTAAATATTGTCCATTGTAAATCCCTCTCTTATAAATACACTTTGTTTTCTTCAAAAAAATGCCCGGTGTCTCCTGACGCACTGTGAGTGATTCCGGAGAGGACGGCGGCATGCTCCACTATATCTGCCTTACAGTTTACGCGGACATTGACCGAAGCATCTTTTCGTTTTATAATTATATTGTATATTTTTAAGTTATTCTATCGGTTTTCTATCTAACTTTATAGCAATCCTGCGAGGTATGAATATGATCTATATAGACTTAAAGGATGACCTTTCTGAAAAAATGGTCTACGATTATCCTGACTGTCCGGCCTACACCATCCATGAAATGCTTTCCCACTATCCCAATTATTCCGCTATCAGCCACTGGCATGATGACATTGAATTTCTGATGATCCAGTCCGGCCAGATGCAATATAATGTCAACGGAAAAATCCTCACTCTGGAACAGGGACAGGGGATTTTTGTAAATTCCAGGCAGATGCATTACGGATTTTCTGAAAGTCACAGGGAATGTGAATTTTTTTGCATCCTCATCCACCCCATGCTTCTGTGCACATTACCTTCCTATGAAAAAAACTTCGTCCTTCCTATGATCCGGAACAACGAAGTTCCCTTTTTTATCTTTGATCCCGGGATTTCCTGGCAGGCACAGATTCTGAAACAAATGGCCGACATCTATGTGCACCGTAAGAGTAAAACTGCTCCTTTACGGATCCTGTCCTCTTTTTCCCTGATCTGGGCTCTGCTTCTTGAACATCTGCCCTCTGCCTCCCGGACCGAAGACCATACCAATACAGATCTTACCGCCATCCGGAACATGACCGGTTTTATCCAGCAGAACTACACTTCCAGGATTTCCCTTAAGGAAATTGCGGCTGCCGGTTCCGTAGGTATCAGCAAATGCTGCAAACTCTTTTCCAGATATTTCAGCCAGAGTCCAAATCTCTATCTGAATCAGTACCGCCTGAATAAAAGTGCTCAGCTTCTCCGGGAAACCGATATGACTATAACAGAAATCGCTCTTTCCACCGGCTTTGGCAGTGCCAGTTATTATGCGGAATCTTTTCGAAAATGGGCAGGCATGAGTCCCGGGAAATTTCGCAAAGCCTGATAACTGCCCCAGGCAGATCACACTGTCTTCCGGAATTTTGCCGGTGACACCCCGAACTGTTCCCGGAACAGATGATAAAAATGGCTCACATTAGAAAATCCACAACACTCACAGATGTCCAGGATCTCCCTGTCTGTCTGCGCCAGAAGATAGACCGCGTATTTCAGACGTTCCTGGTTGATATACTGAGTAGGAGTTTTCCCGCTGATCTGCTTCATCAGCCTGCAGAGATGGCTCGGAGAACAGGGCGCCAGCTCACACATTCTTTCATAGCCTTCCTGAAGATTTTCGATCTTGGACATATTTAAGAGAAGTTCTGACAGCCAGGACGGCATCTGATTCCAGGGATCCTTTTCATCGTAAGTGAAAAAATAATCCTCCAGAAGAAGCGCAATGATACACTGTGCATGATATCTTGCATGCCTGGGATGGCTTTCGTTTACCAGATTTCCGGCAGTATCCATGGCATCCAGGACTTTGCGGAAATTTTCCCCTTCCAGATGAACATAGGCCGGCATCTCGCTGTTTATCAGTTTATCCATCTTTTCTTCCTGTTCCAGAAACAGAGAAACATTTCGAAGCACCTGGGTGGAAAAGCCCAGATTCCGGACACAGAAATTCTCTGAATGAAAAAAGCTGTAACTGTGCATATCATTGGGGCGTATAAAAAACAGGTCTCCTTTTTTCACCGTCTGCACGGAATCATTGATCAAATGATAGGCTGTACCCTCTGAAATAATAAAAAGTTCATAATGATTATGGGTATGTAGCGGCACATGCTTGTAAATATCCGAGATCGTATAGGAAAGTCCGGACTCTTTGCGCAGTGGATATTGTTCTTTTCCAAATACCGGTATTGCCATTTTTTCTACTCCTCCCCGTTTTCTGATATCAATATACTACAAAAATCTGACAGCTGTAAACAAGAAACACGGTGGAAATTATGATATTCTTTTACCGCATTGAAGAAGATTTCTCTGATGCAGAAACTTGATCTTTATTTTTTCAGGGAGGACTTATTATCATGTCATCATCCAAAGCTCGATTTTTTAATCCGGCTGTTGTAGGCCTGATCATGCTCAGCTTTTTTCTGGGTACCAGTGAATATACAGTGATCGGTATCCTGCCGGAAATTGCTGACGGATTCGGGATTTCACTGACACAGGCCGGAAGTATTGTATCTCTGTTTGCTTTCGCCTATGGCCTGGGCACTCCGTTTCTGGCTGCCTATGTGGGAAAATACAACCGTTTCCGTATTACCATGCTTGGAATTTCACTGTTTGCACTCTGCAACCTGATCTGTGCCATTGCTACCAATTACATGGTATTTCTGGTATTCCGTATTCTTACGGCTGTCGTTTCCGGTACTGTGGTTTCCATCTCCATGACTTATGCGGAAGATGTTGCTTCCATCCCGGAGCATATCCCGGGTGTGATCGCAGGTGTTTTTTCGGGCTTCAGTATCGCTTCGGTCATCGGTGTGCCTATCGCTTCCACCATCACTCATGTTTTTGGATGGCGTGCGGCTTTTATCACGATCTTTGTGGCGACTCTGGCTCTGCTGGCGCTTCTGTTTATGAAACTGCCACGTCAGAACCGTCTGAAAGCAGGAAGTATCCTGGAACAGTTTAAGCTTTTTCTGGATAAAAGGATCTCCATCGGCTGTGCCATTGTTTTTCTGGCCGGTGCTTCCACTTACTGTTTTTATACATACCTGACACCGATCTTCCAGCAGGAACTTCACATTCCGGATTCCATGTTAAGCCTTGCACTTCTGATCTTCGGTATTGCAGCTATCACCAGCAACGTAAGTTCCGGTCAGGTGGCAAACAAAACCGGCATCCGCATGCTGCCTCTGATCTATGTGATCCAGACTGTATGTCTGCTGCTTCTTCCCATTGCCACCCACAATCTGGTAAGCGGAGGACTGGTACTTTTTATCCTGGGTGTTGTGATGTATCTTCTGAATTCACCGCTGCAGATGCATTTCCTGAAGATCGCCACCAGGGATCACCCTGCCTGTGTAAACCTGGCTTCTTCTCTGATCTCGGTTTTCTTTAACTTCGGTATTGCAGCCGGTTCTGCCATGGGTGGTGTGATCGTAAAATATGCCGGACTTCGGTTTGTGGGAATCGGCGGTGCCATTCCCGGTATCGGAGCGATCATCTGTGCGGTGATCCTGCTTCAGATCATGAAACCGGGTGCGGATATCCGGTAAATCAAACAATACTGTCCATTTACCGGGACTATAGCATTTCCATAAATTACTGCTATAAAAAATACAGTCAGGAATATATCAGAATCTACCTCCGATACTCCTGGCTGTATTTTTATCTGCATCTTGCCTTGTATCACTCTTTTTATTTTCCTGTAATTTTCATCATTCGTCGTTTTTACAGTCCAATAAAAAGGACTTTATATCTTTCTTATTTCATCTCGATCTTAAACAGTCTGGCTGCTTTTTCCTGCGGCATCTTCACTGCAAGATTTCCATTTTCGATCTTATATTCGCACATCTCTTCTTTCGGATAGATTACGGATACCTTACTGATCTGCTCTGCGTCTTCCAGCGGGATCACCGCTTCTGTTGTTCCCGGTGTCCATACAGAAAGATAGGTATTCTTCTCTGCTTTTACTCCGTAAGCGAGAACTTCCGACTTCAGAGTACCGAAGCCCAGCGGGAAGAACGGCACACCGTCACGGACTTCCTCACGGATTTCCTTATACAGGGCGATTCCCTCTTTCATACGGTTCATGGAATTCTCGCCAAGCTTCCATACCATACCGCTGATATACGGGCGAAGGAGCATACCGTTTACCACATTGTAGATCACATGCTCTTCTTCATCCTCATACGGATATACCCACATGCCACCCTGCTCAGGGGCAACCGCACTTGCCACATTGGCTGCAATATTGGCATTGTAGAGATAATCGGTCTGGTCACTGGTGGACTGCAGGCTTAAGACTTTCAGCATACCATAGTCCATACGCTGTCCGCCGGAACCGCAGTTCTCCACAACAAGATCCGGATAATCACGGAAGATCTCCTCATACCACTGATGGAGGCATTCATAATGCTCACGGATGGCATCTGCACAGCTGTCGCTGTTCAATTCACTTCCGTATCCCATCGTTACGTTATAGTCCACCTTGAAGTACTCTACGCCATAATCACGGATCAGCCTGTCCACTACATCACGGCAGTATTTCCGTACTTCCGGATTGCGGAAATCCAGCATGTAACGTTTGTTGTCAATGTGGCGTTTTCCATGGCGGCAGACAAACCAGTCATCCGGAAGTTTATTTGCAAGCTCACAGGCAACTCCCATAACTTCGATTTCCAGCCAGAGTCCCATTTTCAGGCCTTTGCTGTGTGCGTAATCGCAGACTTCTTTCAGGCCTCCAGGGAATCTTCCGGATGCTTCCTTCCATTCACCGACACGGTCCCACCAGAATCCGTCGTCATACCATCCTGCATCCAGACAGTAATATTCACATCCCAGCTCTGCCGCCTTGTCAATGATGGAAAGCTCCCGCTCTGTTGTGGGATCTCCCATCAGGCAGTTCATGTAATCATTAAATACCACGTTCAGTTTCTCATCGTCCGGATTCGCTCTGCGTACTTTTCTACGATATCTGGTCAGCGCTGCTACTGCCGGATTCAAACCTCCTTTTACAACGGCTGCCCCTGCCGGAACAGTTGTGAAGCATTCTCCCGGTTTCAGATTCTTATACCATCCATGCTCCTGCTCTGTGGCACCGCTTACAGTAAGATACAGATTCCCACCCTGGGCGGAACCATATTCTATCAGCCACTGTCCGGAACTTTCAACCTGGAAAATATAAGTTTCCCCTGTTTCTCTGTCTTCGGCAATTCCCATTGGAAGATACTCGCAGGTAGACCAGGTTCCCTTTCCACTGTAACAATAACGGTTCAGTCCATATCCCTGATGATTAAATCCGTCTACGACCATTCCGTTTAAGTTCAGTGTCTCTGCATCATATTTCTGCCACTGTGCCTCACAGCACCAGCTGTTAAACGGTACATAGATATCTGTTTTTTTGTAATAAGGTTTGTTACCGCCTCTGGAAATTCCCTGATATATAAAAGAAGAAACGTAAGTCAGGCCTTGATCTTCACTTCCCTCGTTGGTGATCTCTGTCCAGGTCTGCACTGCCGGAACTCCGTCAAACAGGCGCATATGATATACGGCTTTCAGCTTTTCCGGAGAAACCATTACGATCTCCAGTTCTTTTCCACCGTCCTGCTCTTTCAGTTCATGTTTCTCATAAACAAAGTCTACAGAGGACTGATTGATGTTGTTTTTGTAAGCATGCATATTCAGGCTTCCGGTGCCGCTTCTGTGGATCTCAACAGCCGGATAATAAATATCTTCCTTCGGCTCCATGGCTGCCTTTTTTACTTCCTGTGAAGAAAGATCTGCCAGCTCTACCACGCCGTTTTCACGGATACGGAACTGGATATCCAGGCCGTTTTCATGTAATTCGATTGTTTTCATGTTCCCGTTTTGGTCGCTCATACAAAATATCCTCCCGTTTTTGTAATCTTGCTTTCAGTATATCATCGGATTTTCCGCAAGGTGACAGGTATCATCCCCTGAATGAAAAAATGCAATATATTGTCGCATTTATTTTTACGTGATATACTGTTCACAGACCACAAAACGGACATTACAGCAACTGTGGATTGAGAATATACGAATCAAATGGATATTCGTGATCTCACGACATGCTCAGGAGGTTTTTCATGCCAGACATTTTTCAGGATTCTTCCAGATATTTTCATATTTCCGCCTTTTATGCCCTTTCCCTGCCGTATTATCATATGGAACATCACACACATTCCAGCTATGAGATCATGTACATTACTTCCGGTTCCTGCCGGGTTTTCTGCATGGATGAGGAACAGGACATGGAATTTCCGCTGAAATCCGGGCAGTTTATCTTTATACGCCCGGGTATCCCGCACAGGCTTGAGATCCCGGACGGTTTTCCATGCTCGATCCTGAATCTGGAATTTTCCCTCACCTCCGAAAAAAGCCCGGTTTCTCTGGACCTTCTTCTGAAAAAAGATCCCGGATTTTCCCGGTTCTGTAATTTTATTGCCTCCTCCCGGGGATTCTGCTCCGGCACGGATTCCCGGAATTTCGGATACAGCCTGAAAGACCTTCTCACCTTTTTACAGCGCAGTTCCGATCAGATAAAGGAGGAAGAATTTCTCTTCTTTCTTCTGTTTGGCCGTATGCTCACAGAACTTGCTTTCTGCGCCCGCTCCAGCCGGAACACCCAGGGAAGTGTTTATCTGAAAAAAGCGCTCCGGTATATTGATGAACATTATCTGGAAGACATCGATATTCCTGCCATTGCCGCATATGCAGGGATCAATAAATCCTACCTCCAGGCACTTTTTACAGAAAAAAACGGCTGTACCATCAACACTTATATCAACCGCAAGCGTATGGAGCAGGCCGCCTTTCTTCTGTGCAACAGCACTCTTCACATTACGGATATTGCCTTTTCTTCCGGATATAACAGCCGGCAGCATTTTGCACATACCTTCGAAAAATTTTATCACATGAGTCCTTCCCGGTACCGGAGCCTGCATACCCGTCCTCTTCGCTCGGATACCGAAAAGAAACGCTATCATATGGCGGACGGACGGAAGCTGGAAAGTGAACCTTTTCCGCAGGAATAAAACTTACCATCTCAGATCCATCTTCAGGCTGATACCTGCAATACACGTCTGATCAACCTGAAAAAAGCCGGCCAGGCACGAAGATCTTATCTCTTCGATAACCTGGCCGGCTTTTATATTTATGTCAAGCGGATATTCGCAATCCGCTTCGCTACGTAGCTCTACACCAAATAACTGCTCCGCAGTTGATTTGGTTAACTTTCTATGGAAGCAGATTCTGCATGCTCTTCAAACTGATCGCCAGTGTAGAAGTATTGTGAAGAAGTGCAGATGTAGTCGGCTGCAGGATTCCTGCAACGCCACAGGCGATAAGACCTGCATTAAAGGTAATGATGAAACGGTAATTACGTCTGATGCGCTTCATCAGTGCGTTACTGATCTCTTTCAGAACAACAAGTTCCTGAAGGTCATCTGCACCTACGGTAATGTCTGCGATCTCACGGGCAATCTCAGCGCCATCGCTGATGGCAATACCGACATTGGCTGCGGAAAGTGCCGGAGAATCATTGATTCCGTCACCTACCATGATCACCCTTCTTCCGGCTGCCTTCTCTTTTTCAATGAAGTTGGCCTTATCCTCCGGAAGTACCTCGGAATAATATTCATCCACACCTACACGTCTGGCAATAGCTGCTGCTGTACGCTCGCTGTCTCCTGTCATCATAACGATCTTGGAGATTCCTGCCGCGCGCAGTGCTTCTACAGAAGCTTTTGCCTCCTCACGAAGTGGATCTTCAATACAGATCACAGCTGCAAGACGTCCGTCAATAGCCAGATACAGGTGAGAATATTCTTCCGGAATGCTGTCGAATTTCTCCTGGCCATCCTCCGGGATCACACATTTCTCATCTTCAAAAACAAAGTGATAACTTCCGATCACGGCTTTATGTTCTTCTATGGTAGTGGAAATTCCATGTGCCACTACATATTCAACCTTGGAATGCATCTCTTCATGTGCCAGATGTTTCTTTCTGGCTGCACTGACAACGGCCTTGGCCATGGAGTGCGGGAAATGTTCTTCCATACATGCGGCAATACGCAGCATCTCGTCCGGATTGTTGTTATCAAAGGAAACCACATCCACAACCGTTGGTTTTGCTTTTGTCAGAGTTCCGGTCTTATCAAATACGATGGTATCTGCATCAGCCATTGCTTCCAGATATTTACCGCCTTTAACCGTAACTTTATGTGTACCTGCCTCACGGATCGCGGACAGTACGGAGATTGGCATTGCAAGCTTCAGTGCACAGGAGAAATCTACCATCAGGATCGCAAGGGCCTTGGTTGCATTTCTGGTGAGCAGATATGTAAGGGCTGTTCCTCCAAGAGTATACGGAACCAGCTTATCTGCCAGATGCTCTGCCTTGCCTTCCAGGGAAGATTTCAGCTTCTCAGATTCCTCGATCATGGTGACGATCTTGTCATAACGGCTGGAACCACCTACCGTCTTCACCCGGATAGTGATCTCACCTTCCTCCACAACGGTACCTGCATAGGCAACGCTGCCTTCTTTCTTACATACAGGTACAGACTCACCGGTAAGAGACGCCTGGTTCACCATAGCTTCTCCATCCGTAACGCTTCCGTCAAACGGAATCACAGTACCCATACGGACAACAACTTCATCTCCCGGCTGAACTTCTTTGGATTCTACAAGAATTTCCTGATCTTCTCTCTTCAGCCACACCTTGCCAACATTCAGTGACATGGTTCTTGCAAGATCACCGACCGATTTCTTATGTGTCCACTCTTCCAGAATTTCTCCGATTCCAAGCAGGAACATAATGGAACCTGCAGTACCGAAATCCTGACGCAGTACGGATACACCAATCGCAGTGGCATCCAGAACCGGTACTTCGATCTTGCGGTGAAGAAGTGTATCAATGCCCTTCCAGATATATTTCAGGGAAGTTGCTGTCGTATAAATTGCGTTCAACGGATATGGCAGGAAAAGCTTTCTTCCAAAATGATAGATCACCTTGGAGATCAGTTTCTCCTGATATTCTGCATTCAGTGCTCTTCCGGAGCTCTGCAGTACCTGCTGGGGAGCTTCCACATCCTGATAATGGAATGCTCTGATACCGCAGATAACAGCCTCACGGCTGCCCTGATAATTCACAACCGCATCACAGGTTCTCTCATATACCTTGGCGGAAGCCACTCCGTCAAGATTTTCGAGATAATACAGCAAAGTATCCGCCTGCTCGTAACTCATTCTCTTCTGGGCAAGATGAATACGAAGTCGTCCTCTTGTCTCATGTTTAATATAAAATTTCACGGGAAATCGCCTCTTTACTCAGCTGTCTCTTCAGTTGCTGCTTCTTTTGTCTCTTCTGCTGCCTCCTTGAATGCATCCTCATCTGCAGTCTCTTCTGCATTCTCTGCAACATCTTCTACAGCCTCTTCTGCTGCAGCTCTCTCCTCATTGATTCCCTTAGCCTCAGCGTAGATATCCTCCGCGTTCTCCTGAAGGCTTGTAGCTGTTTTCATGATGCAGTCCTTAGCTCTTAAAACGGCTGCTGTGCATCCTGTGTAAAGCTTCTTCGCATCCTTGCTTGTAAGGATCTTGATTCCTGCTGTTCCAAAAAGAACACCTGCTGCAAAAAGTCCTGATTTTTTGAATTTAAAATCTACCATAATAATTTTTCCTCCTAAATATATAATTTTTATCATTTTACTGATTTCCGGTGGACAATTTCCCATGCCTGCCCCGGTATTTTCATCATTATAAAATGCTTGTAAAAAAATGTCCAGTGTTTTTTTTGTGAATTTAACACAATTTGCTGAATTTTCAGTTAATTTCCCCTAACAGTTAAGTTTTACTAATAGTTTCGTTTTTCTAATTTTTAGTCTGTACAAACCCTTTATTTCCTATTATATAGGGAATATCTCCTTGCTGTGTTTATCCCACTTCATGTACCGGAAGCACTGCAAGTGTGCGGATATTCTGCTCATGGATCTCCCCGCATGCCCGAAGTCCCGCACGGATCACCTCATTAAGCTTCTGCCCGGACAGGTGGCAGATGGTATCATCATCCAGCTCCACTGTGCAGGCCCCTTTGGTACTGCAGGCTACCCGGTACATATTTTTGCGGCTGATGGCTCCGATGGACTCCAGCGTATTGATCATACGGTATACCGTTGCCACACCGATCTTCGGGTCCAGTGCGGAAGCCCTGTAATAAATTTCCTTACAGCAGGAGCACTCCCCTTCCAGAATGATATCAAGCAGGATCCTCCTCTGTCTGGTAATTCTTAAGCCCCGTTCTTTCAGCTTCTCTATAATAAGATCTTTCTGCATCTGTGTATGGCGGTAACATCCTGTTCTCTTTTCTTCTTTCTCAGCTTTTGCGTTCTGCATTCTGATCCCTCCTTTATTATTGAGAAAACTTTTCTTTTATCTAATAAGTTAGTATACTCCAACTGTGGTTAGCTGTAAATAACTTGTTTTGGATTTTTTTATAATATTGAGGATTTCGCCGGAATGCAGTATAATAATTCGTGAATCTATCCATATGAAACCGTCGTTTTGACAAAATGACGAAAAATCCCCTTTCGTTTTTTCGTCAGAATGACAAGAAACTGCCGGAAACTTTGTACGATTCAGCTCTAGCTCTTTTCCTCCATTTTCGATATACTGTTAACCAGCAAAGGAAATTACGTAAAAAACAATATATTAATTTTGGAGGGAAACAACAATGGCAAGTTTATCATTATCTCACATTAATAAAACTTATCCAAACGGCTTCCAGGCAGTTAAAGATTTCAACCTTGAAATCGAAGACAAAGAGTTTATCATCTTCGTAGGACCGTCTGGATGTGGAAAGTCCACAACACTTCGTATGATCGCAGGTCTTGAGGAGATCAGCGGTGGTACACTTAAGATCGGTGACAAAGTCATGAACGATGTTGAGCCTAAGGACCGTGATATCGCAATGGTATTCCAGAACTACGCTCTGTATCCTCATATGACTGTTTATGATAACATGGCATTCGGACTTAAACTTCGTAAAGTTCCGAAGGATCAGATTGACAAATCTGTTCGTGAAGCAGCAAGAATCCTTGACCTTGACAAACTTCTTGATCGTAAACCGAAGGCTCTTTCCGGTGGTCAGAGACAGCGAGTTGCTATGGGACGTGCTATCGTTCGTAATCCTAAGGTATTCCTTATGGATGAGCCTCTTTCCAACCTGGATGCTAAACTTCGTGTACAGATGCGTATCGAGATTTCCAAGATCCATCAGAGACTTGGTGCTACAATCATCTATGTAACACATGACCAGACAGAGGCTATGACACTTGGTACCAGAATCGTCGTTATGAAAGACGGTGTTGTTCAGCAGGTTGATACACCACAGAACCTGTATCAGAAACCAGGCAACCTCTTCGTTGCAGGATTCATGGGATCTCCGCAGATGAACTTCCTTGATGCTGTTATCTCCGAAAAAGGCGGTAACATGATCGCTACAATCGGTAACGAGCATGAGGTTATTGTTCCTGCAGCTAAAGCTAAAGTTCTCAAAGACAAAGGCTATGTTGGAAAGAAAGTTGTTCTTGGTATCCGTCCTGAGGATATCCATGATTCTCAGATGTTCCTTGAGACATCCCCAAGCAAACCGATGAACTCCGTAGTTAAAGTTTACGAGCTTCTTGGTGCCGAAGTATTCCTGTACTTCGATGTTGACGGAACTCAGATCACAGCACGAGTTGATCCTCGTACAACAGCTAAGACCGGTGATCCGATCAGATTCGCATTCGATATGGAGAAAGCTCACTTCTTCGACAAAGAGACAGAGCTTACCATCACAAACTAATTCTTACCGAATTACAAAAAATGAATTTAACCCCGGGGGATATATTTTCCCGGGGTTTCTTTTTTCCTCTGCACAATTTTCACTTCATCTACAGAAAGGACTCAGTTTTATGAAAATACAGCAAACACTTCAAAAATGCCTGGATGACTGGAACCGGATCAGCGGACTGGATTTTTGTATTCTGGACGAAAGTAATCAGGTTTTTGCTTCCACCGGAGACAGAAAGCTGCCATCTGCCGAAAAGCTTATCCAGTTCCGTGAAGATCCTGCTTTATGTATTTCCAACCGTTCCTGCAGCATCTACAAATTAAACGGCGCATCCGGAGATATGCTTCTGACGGTATGGGGTTCCACAGACTCCGCTTCCACCATCGGAGAACTTGCGGTCTACCAGGTCGAAAGTCTTCTTACTGCCTATGCGGAAAAAACGGACAAAAACTCCTTTATGCAGAACCTTCTTCTGGACCGCTATTCTCAGGTGGAAGCTTTCAACAAAGCTGCCCGCCTCCACATTGCACCTTCTGTCCGCCGTGCAGTCTTTCTTGTGGAAACCAAGCAGCATAAAGACGAAAACGCTCTGGCAACCATCCGGAATATCTTTTCGGCCCGGACACGTGACTTTATCACTGCCCTGGATGATTCCGGCATTATTGTTGTCCGTGAACTTCAGAGTACAGAGAGCTACGAGGAACTTAACGGTATTGCCTGCATGCTTGTGGATATGCTGAATACGGAGGCTATGACTTCTGCCTGGGTTTCCTACAGCAATGTTGCTGACGATATCATGCAGCTTTCTGATGCCTATAAAGAAGCACGTACTGCCCTGGAAGTCGGAAAAATCTTTTACGCGGACAAAAATGTCTTCGGTTACAACCGCCTTGGTATTGGCCGTCTGATCTATCAGCTTCCGACTCAGGTATGTGACATGTTCGTAGGTGAAATTTTCGGAGAGGAATCTCTGGATTCTATTGATGATGAAACGCTGAATATCATCCGCACTTTCTTTGAAAACAACCTGAATCTTTCCGAGACATCCAGACAGCTTTATGTGCACAGAAATACTCTGGTGTACCGCTTTGAAAAGCTTCAGAAACGATTCGGGCTGGATATCCGTACCTTCGAAGATGCGCTGGCCTTTAAGCTTGCCATGATGGTATCGGATTACATTACCTACTCCCGGAATCACGGAAAATAAATATCTCAGAAAAATGTAGTACATAGCATAAAAACCCGGAAATATCTGACAGATACTTCCGGGTTTTTATTTTTTACAAAGATATTTTTATTTCAGCAGCATCAGATGCTCCGGTGGAAAATACAGATACTTCGGAAGTCCCATGTCCGGATCCTCCCTGAAACTGTTCTTGGGCCGCATCCACCACAAACCGGCCGCTGCCTCCTCACCTTTCCTGCGGATCATATACTGATGTTCAAAAGTTGTTTCGATATACTCGTCCACCTGTACTTCCAGACAATTCTCTCCCGGCTTATCTTCCGGCCTGATCCAGTGTCCGCGAATTCCCACGTGAGTAATATCTTCTGCCACTTTTTCTGCTGTATGAAGTTTTATTTTCCAGTCCGTGGCATAAATTTCATGTTCTCCCAGCCGCTGGACCGCTGAAAAGTTCTTACATCCGGTAAGTTTTGCCGCTTCCAGCATTCTTGGATTCTCAAACAGCCGTTTCGTTTCATCGGTTACAAGGATCCGTCCCCCGTCCACAACAGAAAGCTCTTTACAGAATTTATAGGCCTCATCTCTGCTGTGAGTTACAAGGATCATATCGCCTGGATAATCCTGAAGAAAATCCTGCATTTCCCTCTGAAGCACATCTTTCAGATATCCATCCAGTGCGGAAAACGGCTCATCCAGAAGAATGGCTTCCGGTTCCCCGATCATCATTCTGGCCAGTGCCACTCGCTGCTGCTGCCCGCCGGAAAGCTGGGATGGAAGACGTTTTTCCAGGCCCTCCAGATGATATCGCCGGATCAGATCCGACACTTTTTCCTGTGCAAAAGATTTTTCTCCACGGTAACCACAGCGGATATTCTGCTCTACCGTCATAGTCGGAAATAATGCATAATTCTGGAAGAGATAACCAATCCGCCGTTTCTGTGGTTTCAGATTGATTCCTGCTTCCGAATCAAAGACCGTTTTTCCGTTAATTACAATCTTACCCCGATCCGGAGTTTCAATTCCTGCTATACACCGCAGCGTCATGCTCTTTCCGCTGCCGGATGCTCCAAGAAGCCCGATGGCTGCCGAGCTGCCCTCAAATTGCACTTTCAGGGAAAAATCCCGGAAATTCTTTTCGATATTTACGCTGACTGCCATCAGATCCACCTTCTTGTCTTCATTCCTCTTCCGGATACAATGTTGATCAGTGCCACGATCACAAAAGAAATCAGCACAATCACAACGACCCAGAAGCCTGCGGTTCCATAGTTTCCAGCTGCGGTCTCTGCAGCTATGGCTACTGAAACTGTTCTTGTTTTTCCAAGGATATTTCCGGCAAGCATGGAAGTCGCTCCGTACTCACCAATGGCACGTGCAAAAGCCAGTACCGTTCCGGAAGCAATTCCCGGTCCTGCCGCAGGCATAACCACCTTCCAGAAGATCCGGTTGTCGCTCATTCCCAAAGTCTGGCCCGCATAAATCAGATTCACGTCCACCTGTTCAAACGCAGCACGTGCATTGCGGTACATCAGTGGAAACGCAATCACTGCAGCTGCGATCACACACCCCTTCCAGTTCTGTACGATCTTAATATCAAAATTGTCCAGAAGAAAACTTCCAAGGGGTCTTTTCAGGCTGAAAATCAGAAGCAGAAAAAATCCTGCCACTGTAGGCGGAAGTACCAGGGGAAGGGTAAAGATACCGTCCATTACTGCTCTTGCTCCCGGTTTCAGTTTCATGATCTTACGGGCGCAGAATACCCCCAGAAAAAAGGCGATCACGGTAGCCACCAGACCTGTTTTTAAGGAAATCCAAAGAGGACTCCAGTTTATTTCTTTCAAAAATTCTGTCATCGTTCATTCCTGCACCGGCGTTTATGGCATTTCCAGAAATTACTGCCGGTTTTCTGCATAATGATTATTTGGAGGTACTGCCTGTAGAGTCTGTGCTGTCCTCAGCCTCAGTGCTGTCTTCGGAAGCTTCTGCATCTTCCCTGGAAGCTTCTGCCTTAAATGCTGTGAAACCATAGTCCTCAAAGACTTTGATCGCAGCGTCAGATTCTACATAATCCAGAAATGCCTCTGCAGCCTTGGTATCGTCTTCGGATGCTTCTTTATCCTCAATAAGGCCTACCGGATAAAGAACCGGTGTCTGAAGGCTTTCTGCCGGAGCTTCTGCGATAATCTCTACTTTATCAGCAACAGATGCTGCATCTGTCGCATATACTACACCAACTTCATTACTTCCCTCACTGACTGCAGCAAGTACATCTGTTACGTTCTTGCACTCGTTGATCTCCATCTCGTTTACATCATCCATGATTCCAAGGTTGTTGAAAATCTCACGGGAGTACTGTCCAACCGGAACATCCTCACCTGCAAGCGCCATATTCTCGGCATCTGTGATGTTCTCAAATCCTGTTACCTTTGTCTCTCCGTCCTTTGGTTTGATCAGAACGACTTTATTCTCAAGAAGGTCAACAACAGTGTCCTCTTTTGTCAGTTTCTCCTCTGTGAGGGCATCCATCTGTTTATCTGCTGCTGAAAAGAAAAGATCGCAGCGTGCGCCTTCCTCAATCTGTGTCTGCAGTGTACCTGAGCTGTCTGCGCTGTAGTAGATTGTCACATTCGGATAAAGTTCATTGAAATCCTTCTGGATCTCTTCCATGGAATTGCTGAGGCTGGCTGCGATAAAAGCATAAACCTCACCTTTCAGATTCTCATCGCCTTTCACCTCTGTATCTGCCGCAAAGACATTTCCGGTCAGAAGGCCTGTTGTCAGGATTCCTGCTGTAAGAGCCGCTAAGATTTTTTTCTTCATCTTTTTGTTTCTCTCCTTTTTTGTTTCGTTCAGTTTCATTCAGTTTTGAATGGTTTCATTTAATTTTACCCAAATGAATGTTTCTTGTCAAGCGTAAGGCCATTGCTGTTTTTTCATACACATGCTATCATAAAATATACCGAGCAGTTTTCACTGCAACATCAGGATCTTAAAAGATAAGGAGATTTTTTTATGAAACTCAGTGCACGAAATCAGTTAAAAGGAAAAGTTATCAATATCAACAAAGGAGCCGTAAATTCCATTGTTTCCATCGATATTGGCGGAGGAAATATTATCACAGCAACCATTTCCTGTGCCGCTGTGGAAGAACTGGGACTGAAAGTTGGATCTGACGCTTACGCTGTCATCAAAGCAACCAGTGTTATGGTGGGAATCGATGAATAAATTCTACACAGCCCAGGAAGTCGCCGATAAATTAAAGATCAAAAAAACAACCGTATACGAACTGATCAAACGCGGGGAGCTTTCCTCTTCCAAAATCGGTAAACAGCTGCGAGTCAGTGAAGATCAGCTGTCCTTGTATCTGAACGGAGGGGCGAAAAACAGTGTCTCCGCCCAGCACCATGATTATCAACCGGAAAGTTCCCTTCTGAAAAGAGATTATCTGCTTCACTCCAGCGGACTGATCATCAGCGGACAGGCATCTCCGGCGCTGGATCTTCTTCTGAATCAGCTGCCTTCCACACCTGGGAACCTTCCTGTGCTGCAATCACATATGAATACCTACAATGGCCTGTATTCCCTCTATTTTGAAAAAGTCCATATTGCCTGTGCCGCAGCAGCTCCTGAGGATGTCCGCAGTCTGGTACCCGGACTTTCTCTTACAGCCCTTCTCTTCTGCCAGTATCCCATGGGCTTTTATGTAAAAAAGGGGAATCCACGGAATATTCATGACTTTCCGGATCTTACAAGAGCGGATATCATTTTTGCAAACCGCGAAAAAGGAAGCAGCCGCAGGGTTCTTCTTGACCGCACCCTGAAATCTTCCGGTATTTCTCCGGAATCCATATCCGGTTACCGTAATGAGCTTGTTTCCGACTATTCCACAGCTGCCGCGGTTGCCGGTGGGCAGGCAGATGTTGCACTTGGAGAAAGTTATGCTGTAAGAAGTTTCCCGGAACTTACGTTTCTCCCCCTTACACAGGAGACACTTTATCTGATCATGCATTCCGAAAATCTGGATACTCCCGGTTTTCAGGCAGTGACCGAAACGATCTCTTCAGAGAATTTTCGCCGCACACTGGCACTCCAGACCGGATATGATACCACTCATACAGGAGAAATTTTTTCTATCTGAGAGTCTGTTATTTATGCACAAAAAAGTCTTGAGCATTGATCTATGCCAGAATCCCGGACATCTTCTTTGTCCGGTAAATAAGGCACTTATCAAAGTTCAGGACTTTTTATGCTTTTATACAGTTAGTTCAATTTTTTCACAGATATTCCGGATCAGGCGGTTGTAACCGGTTATATTTTTCAGCCATTCCAGCACAATGGACACTGCCAGAGAAATTCCCAGCAGTACCAGAACATTTACCACAAAATGACCAAAGGAATAAATAAAATCACTCCAGAAATAATGTCTTATAAATGTATGTATCAGAAAAATATTCATGGAATGTTTTCCAAGGAATAACAGTACCTGGCGGATTCCCGGGATCACTGTGATAAACTCGCTGCAAAATGCGATCACAATAATCGGAAAAATCCCCCAGCGGATCTCATTATATACAGATCCCGGTAATTTCCCATATACTTTGTACAGAACAAATAATATCAGCACCTCCAACAAAAATTTCATGATCTTCTTCGGTCCCCGGTTCCACACCTGCAGCCACCGGTCAGCCAGCTCATACTTTGCTGCACACATTCCCATAAGAAATACAGGAATAAAAGAATATACATTGGTTTCTCCCATGATCTTCAGTGATAGCATATGGGGAACTGCCACAACCAGCGCAAGGATCATCGGAAGACAGTCTTCATTTTTCATGACCAGTGGAACCAGGATCACAAAGATCACCGCAGCGCTCATATACCACCAGGTTCCATTCATGGTTACTGTACCAAACAGGCTATGAAGCCCCAGAAAATCAAGCCCCATAGCTGCCAGACCTTCGATTCTGCTTCCGCCTGAAAAATATACTTTTGATACGTATCCGAACATGCCCTGAAAAATAACCGCAGATAAGATCCAGATGATCCAGAACCCGGACATGGTTTTGACCAGCCGGCCGGCAGTCCATCTCACAGGCGCAGAGCGCTTCTTACGATAACTTAAATATAGTCCGTATCCGGAAATAAAAGCATAGATCGGCACACAAATCTTAAATACACTGCACATATAGATCATGGTATCATCCGCAAATGGCGCAAAAGATACCGTAAATCCCTCAAAGCGCTTTCTTGAAAGATACTGATGATGAAACAGCATCATCACTATGGCAATCCCTTTCATCGCCTGGGAAGCGTATTTATCAAATCGGACTGTTTTTTCCTTTTCCAAAATTTTCTCCTTTATATTACATGTTTTCCATGATTTTTTTGTATACCCGCCTGCAGCAGTTACGGTCATTAAATGCAAATGTATCCTCCATTCGCTTCAGATATTTCTCTTTTATCTGACAGTCAGAAGCCATATATTCAATGATCCGTTCTACCGTTCCTTCCAGTGTATCTTCCACCTCTCCAAATCCGTCCCTCTCATAATCAAAATATCCCTCTGTGTAGGAATGGGAACCGTTGAAAAAGCTCTCTCTGTCAAACTGTGCATACACGATCGGCTTCCTTAAATACGCAAAGTCAAATGCAACCGAAGAATAATCCGTGACCATCAGATCTGTCTGCGCAAAAATCTCTCTGTAGGAACTGGAGCTATCCAGAAATTTCACCCTGGGATCTCTTCGGAACAGATGCAGTCCATCAACAGTATTCGGATGTGGCATAAAGCAGATAGTGTAACCATATTTTTCAGAAGCTTTCAGAAGCTTTTCACTGTTCAGAAGATCATTATAAAAGCAAAAATATTCACTGTGGACGAATTCTTCTCCAAGCTTCCACACACCTCTGTCATCGGTTCCGGAGGAAAGACTTTTTCGCCAGGTAGGCATAATCGTCACGTATTTCCGTTCCGCATGGACCAGCCTGTCAAATCTTGGCATACCAGTAAGCCATACATTCTTTGCCGGATAATAGTAATCATAATTGAATATGGAATCATACTCCTGCTTCGTATTTACCACAAACCCAAACAGATTCCGGTTATATTTATTCAGCCACTGAGACTGATCATCTTTCGTCACTCCATGCTGCAAAAATACCAGTTTCTTATTGTACATCAGATCCCGGTAAAGATACTCGAAACTTCCAAATGGATTCACTACGGTCTTATTTGCCTGAGAAGAAAGGGAAAGATCATTCAGAAGAAACAGGATTTTGTGATTCCAGGAAAAAGGCTCCACAATTTTTCCAAGTTTCCCCAGTTCCCGGCTCTCCGGTGTATTTTTACTGATAACAAAATATGGTTTCACCCCGGAAACCGGATTTTCACAGACATAGCGGAACATAACCTCTCCGTTATCATCTCCCCGGTTGACTCGATCCGAAAACAGCCAGATCTGTTTTTTCTTCCTTGCACGTTTCCATGCACAGAGCCAGCGTACAAAAAAGGCTTTTTTTCCGGGAAGTCCCTGTAACAGTAAAGCACGGTCACGTTTCCATCCAAGTATCAGGGTCCTGCCTATTCGATAAGGTTTTACACAGATCTCATATTGCTCCTGGATTTGATCTTCGTTCTGTTCTTCCAGTGAAGAAATGGATCTTTTTTTTCCGGCAGGCAGCAACAGCATTCCCCTTACATGCAGAAAAAGAGGAACCGCTTTGGCAAATGGTGTATATTTTCCGTAAGAAACATTATACATCTTCCTGATATGACCCTGCTCTTTTTCCGCCCAGCAAACAGAATCGTGAATTCCACCATAAGGAATATCCACCAGATACAGCTTCTCTGTCGCTGTTTCCTTCCTGCACCACCCGAATCGATCCAGTGTATATCTCCAGACTGCTTTATATCTTCGTTCTCCGGTTATCATGCAGAACTCCCGGTTCCTCATCCATGGTTCCACAACCGAAAACTCACAGTGTATTCCCTCATCTGTAAGCTGGAAAATCCTGACATTCAGCTCATCCTGTTCTGAATCCATAACAGCCTCTGTCTGTCTGGGATATCTTTTATTTATATCCGGAAAATATTTATGAAGCAGATAAAGTTTATTTTCTCTTCCTATGTGATGGCTGAATATGATAAGTTCCGGAAATTCCAGATGTTTCAGAAATTCATCAATATTTCTTTCATAGGAAATCAGCTCCACATGTTCCGGATTCCGGAATATCACTTCTGCCAGTTTTGCATAATAATACAGAAGCACATAATCCCCATTCTTTACAAACCGGATTTTTCCCTGTTTTCTGTATTCTTCAAGCCTTTTCAAAAAACGCTCGTAAAACATCCCTGTCTGCTCAGTATCCTGTATAAGATTCTCCCATTCATCCCTGATAAAATGCTCCGCAGGAATCTGCACCCGGGCATTTTCCCCGGAAATTACCGAAATTTTCCCGCAGGATACCGCATTTCTGTATACCATTTCCATGATATCCAGATACCAGGTATCCTTTCTGATTTCTTTTGTCCATTTCAGTTTTTCTGTAACAAATGTATATGCCGGATACATCTGATGCAACAGACAGGCATGATCGTCCAGTGTTGCATCTTTTCCAAAAGAGTCACAGTAATTATTATGCTCTTTTACCGGCAAACTGTCTTTTCCGTCAATTTTTATCACAGCTACATCACTGCCTTCTTCCTGAAAGCAGCGCTGCAGTTCCCGGAATGCCTCTTTTGAAAAACCATTTCCGCCTCTTACAAATGTAATATAAGTTCCGGTAATCTGACTGTAAAGTTCACTGGCAATATCCTGACACTCTGATCCGTCAATATAGATCAGTTTCGGATCTTTCAGCATTTCCCGAAAACGCTTATCTTTCATTTGAAATGGACCAAATTTCTCATCCATCGCCTGTGCCTGAAGAGTTTTCTCCTTTTCTCCAAGAAGCTGCAGTTCTTTCAGATCACTCTGGCTGAACTGATCTGCAATCCCTTCCACACGTACCGCCAGGATCTGTATGGTATCTGCCAGTGGATTCTGTTTTATATTTCTGTATGTTCTGTATAATCCTGATGTATTTTTAGCAAAAACAACAACTGAAAAATCATCTTCTCTGCTCATATTTCTCCCATCTTATCCATTCCCGGTACAGACAACTCTTTCTACCGCTTATTTATCCAGGCATCTGCGTAGAGAACTGATCTGCTCAAAAATTTATATCTTTTCTTCTTTTTTTCAGCTTACTGGGAATGTGCGCTCTGACAATCGCTTCGTAAATACGTTTGCTGTTATTGTGATCCCGGTACGGAAGAAGAGTATCTCTTCGCTTTGCATATTCCGGTTTCTCCTGGAAGTTGTTTTTCACATAGGATTCTATGGTATCCAGAAGCTCCTCTTCTGTCCATGCCAGATCCCCGAAAACATCTTTTCTGTAATCTACATAACTTCCGTGGGCCTTCTCGTAAGTTTCCAGATCAAAAGGATAAAAAACTACCGGTTTCCCCTGATAATAAACTTCCCAGGAAACAGAAGAATAATCTGTGATCAGCATATGACAGCTCATCAGAAGCTGGTTTAACGGCACAGTTCCAAAGGGGATCAGCCGGATGTGTCTGTCCTCCGTATAAAAGTTTCCGAGACGCTCCCGAAACTTGGCATGAATATAAAAATTCAGCGTGATATTCTCTCTTTCCAGGATCGTCCTCAGCCGTTCATCCTGCAAAAGTGTTTCATATCTCTGATAATATTCACTTTTACGGAATGCTTCTTCACTGATATCTTCCAGCCAGTTTCTCCACGTAGGCATCAGAAGGATCTCTTTATGTGCAGGGTCCGACCGGTCTTCCAGAACATCCCATCTGGAAAAGCCGGTTACAATCACTTCTTCCTTATCATAACCAAAATATTTCTCTATGATCTTCTGCTCCGGTTCTGAAGTTACCACAAACAACGCCATCTGGTTTCCACAGTTTTTGCGATAGGTTTTATGGCACTGTTTAAATGCGGTGACACCATGCTGCAGAAAAATAATATTTTTTCTGGCCTGATACTGAAGCTTATAAACACTGATCGGAGAATCCCAGATATAAAAATGCCGGATCGCATCTGTGGAAATAAGATACTGAGCCGCACTGAGATAGATCATGTATTTAAATGACATGAACTGGATCACATTCGGTTCATATTTCTTTACAGCCTGATAATCCGGACTATTTTTATCTATTACATAAAGGATCTTTTTTCGTTGTTCTTCCGGTACCTGTTCCATACAGTACCGGAAGAAATAAAAACCGTTGTCCTGTGCCATCGTGCAGTATTTCTCGCCTACAAGCCACAATTTCTTATGGTCCCAGTAGGGCTTCAGGATAAAATAACACAAAAGAGCCAGAAATTCTTTCATAAGGAACAGATAGCTGTCGTATTTTCGGTCATATTTCCGGTATTGAAGATTAAACTGCCGCTTCCCGTTGACAAAGGGATAGATCATATTTCCGCCATTTGTTCTTGTCCATCTTGGAAAAAAGATCAGTTTCAGTTTCAGAAATATACTTAATCCACCCAGGATCGCATCATAAGTTTCCCCACTGCCGCTGTCAACAACAGCCACAATATCCCAGAATGCCCGCTCCATAGGATAGGCATTTACATTGATCTCCGCCCGATAGACAGTTCTGTTTCCTCTGGATCTCGTGTGTAGTATAAACGGATAGCTGACATCCATGATCTCATTTCGCAGTTTCAGTTTCAAAGACCGGATCTGTCCCTTTTCCTCCGGCAGTTCAAAACAGATCTTTATGGTCCCTTTTTTCAGGGAAAATCTTTTGGTTTTTACTTTGATCTCAGCCGAAGCTTCCTTGAAATCCTGCATATTTCCACCTGTATCGCTTATTGCTCTGACCAGTCTCCATTATCATCCCAGATAATGTCTCCGTTTCCGCCATCGCTGCCGCTGTCATCGATCACTTCGTCTCCGTTTCCGCTGTTATCACCGTCATCTACATAACCGCCATCATCGCTGTTATCGGAATCGCCGCTGTCTCCATTGTCATAATTATCATTGCCGTCATCACCGTCACCATTGTCATAATTTCCGTTATCACTGCTGTCATCACTTCCATCGTCTCCGCCGTCGTAACTTCCATTATCACTGTTATCGTAATCACTGCTGTTATCACTGTTATCTGTGCTGCTGTCAGAAGAAGAATCGGTTGCATCAGAAGAATCCGTTGTACTGTCTGTAGAATCTGTGCTGTCTGTATTCTCACTGTTATCCGTTTCCACATTTCCCTGTGTGCTCTTCTCGCTCTTCTCGCTGAGACTCATATAAGTCAGATATGCAGATCCGTTGTCGATCATCAGCTTCGCACTCTCCATATCTCCCAGTTCCACACTGTAGATCTCATATGCGTTTCCGTCTCCATCCACGATCTTCATATCATAAATAGCATCTGTGGAGGATTCCGGTGTGTAATACATCTGTACCTGTTCTGCTGCCTTGATCGTAGACTCTGCCGGAACCAGATTCTTACCCCATTCTGATCCACCGGCTGCACGGAGATAGATCTCTCGCACTTCACCCTTGGTGTTGTTTGAGAGATAAACAAATTTCGCGGTACTTGTCTTCACACCAATAAGCTTCGGTGCCGGTGTTGAAGTCGGCAGCGGACTGGCTGTTGCCGGTGTTGAAGTCGGTGCGGCTGTCGGAACCGGTGTCGGTGTTACTTCCACGGTGTCTTTTGATGAGCTTCCGCATCCGGCTGCGCTCAGTGCTGCAGTTGCTGCCAGTGCGATCATAATTTTCTTATATTTCATAATAATTACCTCCAGAATTACTGTTTATACATATTTGTTTTATGCAAGTAACGTTTTTCCGATAAAATATCCGAGAACCAGGATTCCAAGAATGATTCTGTACCATCCAAATGCCTTGAAATCATGTTTCTTGATATATCTCATCAGGAATTTGATCGCCAGGATAGATACCACAAAAGATACCAGTACACCTACGATCAGGATGATCAACTCTGTAGAGCTGAAGGCAAAACCGAATTTCACAAGCTTCAGAAGACTTGCGCCAAACATAACCGGAATTGCCAGGAAAAAGGTAAACTCAGCCGCAACAGTACGGGAAGTTCCGGCGAGGATTCCTCCGATAATGGTAGATCCGGAGCGGGAAGTTCCCGGGATTACGGAAAGCACCTGGAAACAGCCAATGATCAGCGCCGTTTTAAAGGTAAGATCCTCCAGGCTGGTACAGGCTGGTCTGCGACGTTTATTGTAATTCTCGATCACAATAAACAGAACACCATATACGATCAGTGTGATCGCAACTACAACATAATTATAAAATTTCTCTTCAATGATATCATTAAATGGAAGTGCGATGATGATCGTCGGCAGACATGCTACCAGGATCTTGAACCACAGGATCCATTTCTCCTTGTCACAGTATTTCTCCACAAATGTAAGGATTGCTCTGGATACTGCCGGCTGTTTACGCAGTGCCATCTGTGTTTTTTTCGGGATTTTTCTTATGTAAAAAGGCCACAGCTTACTCCAGTACAATACGACAACTGCCATGATCGCACCAAGCTGGATGACAACCAGGAAGAATTCCATAAATGCATCAGATACATTCAGCTTGATAAATTCATCTACCAGGATCATGTGGCCGGTACTGCTGATGGGAAGCCACTCTGTAATTCCCTCCACGATACCAAGAAGGATAACCTTCAGCAATTCTATAAAGCTCATACAAACTCCTTTCGTAATTTACGTCCAACGCAAGATAAGGACAGAGCCGGCATGTAAACAACGGCCCCGTCCTTATCAGTATATTACATATTTTGCAATTCGTAAACTTTGAAATTTCCATTTCACAAAATTTACGCTTTTTTTACATTTTCATGACCTTTAGCGATTATCAATCTTCGCGATGTCTACCAGAGTCAGATTGTTCAGGTCTGTGTTCTCAAGACTTGTAACCAGCGCCTCTGCAGTGTCAAGGCTTGTAAGTACGTTAACGCCTGTCTCGATAGCATTACGACGGATGACGAAACCATCTTTCTGATGCTCAACGCCCTGTGGCGGTGTATCGATGACAACATCGATCTTGTGGCCAAGGATCAGGTCCATCAGGTTCGGAGACGGCTGCTCCAGCTTGTTGGTACGTGTTACCTTGATTCCGTTCTCAGTCAGGACATTTGCAGTACCTCTTGTTGCAAAGATACGGTATCCCTGAGCTTCAAATCTCTTGGCGATCGGAATAATATCCTTTTTATCCTCATCTTTCACAGTGATGATCATCTGTTTGTGTTTCGGAAGGCGGATTCCTGCTCCGATGAATGCTTTGTAAAGAGCCTCGTTGAAGGTCTTTGCAATACCAAGGCACTCACCTGTGGATTTCATCTCAGGTCCAAGGCTGATATCTGCGCCTCTGATCTTCTCGAAGGAGAATACAGGCATCTTGATCGCGAAATACTCTGCCTCTTTCTGAAGTCCCGGTGTGTAGCCAAGCTCTTTGATCTTGTGTCCAAGGATGACTCTTGTTGCAAGAGGAACGATCGGGATTCCTGTTACCTTGCTGATATACGGTACTGTACGGCTGGAACGTGGGTTAACCTCGATAACATATACATCCTCGCCTACAACAATAAACTGGATATTGATCATACCGATCACATGAAGTGCCTGTGCAAGACGACGTGTGTACTCGGCAATGGTATCTTTTGCTTTCTGGCTGATGGTCTGTGCCGGATATACGGAAATACTGTCTCCGGAGTGGATACCTGCACGCTCGATGTGCTCCATGATTCCAGGGATCAGGATGTCCTCACCGTCGCATACCGCATCGACCTCGATCTCTTTACCCATGAGATATTTATCAACAAGGATCGGATGCTCCTGTGCGATCTGGTTGATGATTCCGATGTACTCTTCCACATCCTCATCGCTGACAGCAATACGCATTCCCTGTCCTCCAAGTACGTAGGACGGGCGGACAAGTACCGGATATCCCAGCTCGTTGGCAGCTTTTTTCGCCTCTTCTGCTGTGAATACGGTGTGTCCCTTCGGTCTCGGGATCTGGCATTTCTCAAGGATGGCATCAAAGAGCTCTCTGTCCTCTGCGGCATCTACGTTCTCAGCAGATGTTCCAAGGATCTTCACGCCCATCTTGATCAGTGCTTCGGTAAGCTTGATGGCTGTCTGTCCACCGAACTGAACAACGGCTCCGTCCGGTTTCTCGATATTTACAACATTCTCAACATCTTCCGGTGTCAGTGGCTCGAAATACAGTTTGTCCGCGATATCAAAGTCTGTACTTACTGTCTCCGGGTTGTTGTTGATGATGATAGTCTCGTATCCTTCTTTTGCAAATGCCCATGTACAGTGTACGGAGCAGAAGTCGAACTCGATACCCTGTCCGATACGGATCGGTCCGGAACCAAGTACCAGGATCTTCTTTTTATCTTTGGTCTCGATCGCTTCGTTCTCTGTCTGATCATCGCCATATACAGAATAATAGTATGGTGTCTCTGCCGCAAACTCTGCCGCACAGGTATCTACCATCTTATATGCTGCACGGATGCCGTACTCTTTACGCAGCTCTTTGATCTCGGCTTCTGTCTTGCCTGTGAGATCTGCGATGATGTAGTCCGGGAACTCCATTCGTTTTGCTTCCAGAAGAAGGTCTTTGTCCAGTTTCTGGGTCTTCAGAGCCTGCTCCATCTCAACAAGGATTGCCAGCTTGTCGATGAACCAGATATCGATCTTGGTGATCTCGTGAAGTTTCTCCTGAGAAATATTTCGTCTCAGGGCTTCTGCGATCTTCCAGATACGGCGGTCATCCACGATATTCAGCTCGTCCAGAAGTTCCTCATCAGAAAGATGGGAGAAATCGTAGGACATCAGACTGTCTACGTGCTGCTCCAGGGAACGGATGGCTTTCATTAAAGCACCCTCAAAGTTATGGCAGATACTCATAACCTCACCGGTAGCTTTCATCTGTGTAGTCAGTGTACGTTTTGCTGTGATAAATTTATCAAATGGCAGACGCGGGATCTTAACGACACAGTAGTCCAGCATCGGCTCGAAGCTTGCGTATGTTTTGCCTGTGATGGCATTCGGGATCTCATCCAGTGTGTAGCCCAGTGCGATCTTGGCCGCAACCTTGGCGATCGGATAACCGGTAGCCTTACTTGCAAGTGCGGAAGAACGGCTTACACGAGGGTTAACCTCGATGACACAGTACTCAAAACTCTCCGGATGAAGAGCGTACTGTACGTTACATCCACCTGTGATACCAAGTTCTGTGATGATGTTAAGCGCAGATGTACGAAGCATCTGGTACTCTTTATCTCCAAGTGTCTGGGAAGGAGCAACTACGATGGAGTCACCGGTATGGACACCAACCGGGTCAATGTTCTCCATGTTGCAGACTGTGATGCAGTTTCCTGCGCTGTCTCGCATTACCTCGTACTCGATCTCTTTCCATCCGGCGATACATCTCTCTACAAGAACCTCGCCTACACGGGAAAGACGGAGACCATTCTCAAGGATCTCACGAAGCTCCGGCTCGTTGTGTGCGATACCGCCGCCGCTTCCGCCAAGTGTGTATGCAGGACGGAGAACAACCGGATATCCGATGGTCTGTGTAAACTCCACACCATCTTCTACGGTTGTAACGACCTTGGATGCTGCAACCGGCTCGCCGATCTTTTCCATGGTATCTTTGAACTCCTGACGGTCCTCAGCCTTACGGATGGTAGCTGCTGTGGTACCGATCAGTCGTACGTTGTGTTCTTTCAGGAAGCCTTTCTCCTCAAGCTCCATGGCAAGGTTCAGTCCTGCCTGGCCACCCAGTGTAGGAAGTACACTGTCCGGTTTTTCTTTGAGGATCAGCTGCTCTACGACCTCAACAGTCAGAGGCTCGATGTAAACTCTGTCTGCGATGTCTTTATCTGTCATGATGGTAGCAGGATTGGAGTTTAAAAGTACAACCTCCATGCCCTCTTCCTTCAGAGAGCGGCATGCCTGGGTTCCTGCATAGTCAAACTCTGCTGCCTGGCCGATTACGATCGGACCTGAGCCGATCACAAGTACTTTTTTTATGTCCTTATTCCTTGGCATTATTTCTCTCCTCCCATCATCTTCATGAATCTGTCAAACAGGTAACTGGAATCCTGTGGTCCCGGGCATGCTTCTGGATGGAACTGTACGGTAAAGATGTTCTTTCCATTATATGCCATACCCTCGTTTGTTCCGTCGTTGACGTTTACAAATGCAGGATGTGCGATGTTTTTCTCCTCAAGGCCTTCTGCGTCTACTACGTAGCCATGGTTCTGAGAAGAAATATAAACTCTTCCTGTCTCCAGGTCTTTGACCGGATGGTTTCCACCTCTGTGACCGTATTTCATCTTATGGGTATCTCCGCCTGTTGCAAGAGCCATAAGCTGATGTCCAAGACAGATGGCAAAGATCGGCACATCGGAGTCATAGAGTTTCTTGATTTCTTTAATAATAGAAGTGCATTCCTTCGGATCTCCAGGGCCGTTGCTGAGCATGATGCCGTCCGGATTGTCTCCAAGAATCTCTTCTGCCGGTGTCAGAGCCGGGTAAATGGTAACCTGGCATCCTCTCTCATTCAGTGAGCGTGCGATGTTTCTCTTGGCGCCCAGATCAAGAAGCGCAACCTTCGGTCCGTTCCCCTTAAGCACTTCCTTTTCGCGGCAGGAAACCTTCTCTACCACTTTTCCTGTTGTATATGCTTTTAATCTGGGGATGATTGTATCCAGGTCATAGTTCTCGTCAACTGTGATCATTCCGTTCATGGTTCCCTTCTCACGAAGGATCTTAGTCAGTGCTCTGGTATCAATTCCTGCGATTCCCGGAATGTCGTTTTTGCTCAGAAAATGCTGAATGGTGTCTACGCTTCTGAAGTTGCTGGGAACTCGTGATAATTCGCGTACAATAAATCCGTCAATCCACGGCTTCCTTGATTCCTGGTCATCATAACAGATTCCGTAGTTTCCGATCAGCGGATATGTCATACACACCGCCTGTCCTGCGTAAGAAGGATCTGTCATTACTTCCAGATAACCGGTCATGGAAGTGTTAAAGACAATTTCACTGATGACTTCCCTTGCAGAACCAATGCTAGTTCCTGTAAATACATGGCCATCTTCCAATATCAGAAATGCTTTCATACAATCTCCCTTTCTTTGTTCTCTTATTTTATCCTAAATCTTCAAGATTGTATCACAGGAATCGTCATTTTTCAACACCATATGCAAAAAAAATGTATAAAACTAACTTAAAATATTTTTTTTGAATTTTTTTAATTTTTTTGAATTTTTCTATTGACATTCTTTAGTTCCTGGGTTATTATAAGTGAGCAGTCGACGAGCGGAGCTAAACAAAGCGAAGTAAGCCGGTTGACAAAATGCAGGAATGGCGGAATTGGCAGACGCGCAGGCTTCAGGTGCCTGTGGTCGCAAGATCGTGTGGGTTCAAGTCCCATTTCCTGCATTCTTTTTTATTTTATCCAAAATCAAAAGGAGCTGTTGCTTCCCGGAGGAACTTTCATCCGGAAGGCAGCAGCTCTTTTATTTTTTCCATTTTTCCTCCACAAAATACCAGGAAAAAAGTAAAACCCGGGTTCTCTCCCATTTTCGCTATGATGTAGTCAGTTCAAAGAACAACACATTTCCAAAACAAAAGGAGGACCTGATCATGAAGCCATAAATCTCAGACACCGATACACGTTAACTTCATTCATATTTACAACAGGAGGAAAAAATAATGACAATTAGATTTAATACTTATGATTACGATGCACTTTTTGGCGCTTTCACAACATTTTTTATTATAATGGCTGGTTTTGCTATTTTAGTCTGGACTATTTTCTATTTTATAAAAAAATCCGATAAAAACAAACCTGTCTTCGCAACACGTGCAAAAATCCTTGAAAAAATCACAGATACTCTCTTCGTTGGATGGTATCTTGTAGAATTCGAAAACGGAGAACGTTTAAAACTCAGAACTTTCGAACCACGTAAAGTATTTTTTTCTGCAGGCGATATCGGAATCCTTCGCTACCAGGGAATCACCATTCTCTCCTTCCAGAAAGAAAACCGTCCACCAATGCGTTGAAAGGACATTTCCTATGATACATGTTCGATCTTTCCGCACTGCCGGAAAATGCCACGGATTTGACATCAGCCGGTGTCAGGATCAGATCAGAATACTTTCCGATGCCACACAGACAACCATAGTTTTATGCGACGGGGCTGGAAGCAGCCCCTATGGTGGCATTGCGGCCAGTGTAGCTGCCAGTACTCTGGCCGGAAATCTTCATCTTAATTTCGAACAGTATCTTCATGGTGCCCTTCCCGATATCCGGATGCAGCTGACCAGGACTGTGGACACTGAATTAAAAAAAATGGCAAAAGAAATGCAGATCGATCCCCGGCTGCTGGCAACAACCATGCTTGCCATTTCCATAGACAATGACGGCAGATTTGTCGGTGTTCATCTGGGAGACGGCAGCATCTTGTGGAACGTTGGCAGCAGTGATCTCCTTAAGACTGTCTCTTCTCCTCAGAGAGGAGATCAGCCAAATTCAACCTATCTGACCATGAACTGCCCGCTTTTTTATTACCTGCGCTTTTATCGCTGGACAAAACCTGGTGCCAGAAGGATCATCCTCTTATCCGATGGAATGAACGGCCTGAACGCACCACTCACTTCCGGTATCTTTTCTGTGCAGAATCAGGATCTCCTGAATCAGAAAATGATAAACACCAGAAATTTTGATGATATGAGCTATGTGCTCTGTGAGTTAGATGCTCCCTGTTCCAGGCAATGACGTCAGTGCCCCGGACATTTTTGCAAAATCATCCGAAAATATATGTGATATCCACCGTTTTCTCTTTTCTGTCCCCCAGGATCTGCTCCGCTTTCTCCCTCAGCTCTCTGTACCCGTAGAAAGAAATACCATAATATCTGTCGTCATCCCGTCCCAGCGCATATATCATCTCTTTCTCAAGATCCACATAAGCATAAGGAATATCCGCATACGGGTGCAGCTGAGAATTTTCATCCACAGAATAGATATTCAGTACTCTTTCCAGCCATCCGTCAAGGGAATGGACGCTTACCTGGCCCTCTCTTGTATACAGCGCCAGATATCTGCCTTTCGGATCTGCCAAAATATCTGTTTTCTGTGCAGAATCCATATCCACCACCTGTGTGGCGATATTTTTTCCGGAAGCAAGATCCCAGATCGTAACTTTTCTGTCGCAGTATACCACCAGCTGTTCATCTTCTTTAAAAAATGCCACCAGTGGTTCCTCTGCTCCATTGCGGGAAATCGTGAAAAACGGCTCTTTCTTCTCTCCGTCATACACACCGATCGATGTATCATTTATGACTGCAAAACGCTTTGTTGACGCTCCCTGAACCCGTGTTCCTTCTGTCGTCTTCTCCACAGTTTTTTCTGTCTGAATTTTCTTTTTTATATCCTGTGCCTCTGCCGGTTTCATGGATGTATCCTGCGCGATCTGAGAAATGACCAGAAACGGCGTCCCGTCCTTCATCTGAATGATCACTTTTTTATTCGCATCATATAAAAAACCGCCAACAGAACTGTCTTCCGCGGAAAAAATCTTCTGACGATCATCCATCCAGAACCGTTCCACACTTCCGTCCGCAAGGCCAAGCAGCACTGTACTTTCATTATACACTGCCAGTTTCACGATTGGATATGAAAAATCTTCTTCACATAATATGTTATATGTATTCCTGTCAATGATCATCAGATGTGTACCCAGGTTGACCAAGATCACGTCTGCCTTTTTTTCACTGTCAAACTGAAAATTTTCATATACTGCTGCATCTGCATACAGAGAATCTTCATACTGTGTCCGCAGATAATGGGTCGTATTTTCCCACACTCTTCCCTTTTCCATCTGATATATTGCTTCACGGTATCTTTTTTTATCATCGATTCCACCACTTCCAAAAGGCACGTTCTCACATTCTATGGTAAGGAATTCCGAATTACTGATAAAACGGATCACGGAAACATGATTAGCTTCCAGTGTTGTCTGTTTTCCGGTATTCAGATCAACCGTCTGAATGCCTCCGTCCCAGATATCCCCGGAAGCATAATCAAGCCAGCTGACTGCCAGAGTATTTCCGTCCGGAGAAATTGCGATGGAAGTTATATGATCCATTGCATCCACAGTCAGTCTGATCTTTTCCATGCTGTCCTGGTTCAGGTCATACCGATACACATAAACTCCATCCAGAGACTCGCAGCCAAATACAAGCATTCCATCATGAAGTGCCCAGACCGGAGTTTCCAGCATGTTGTCCTCTTCTTTTAACGGAATCCTTTTTATACATTTCTGCTGTTCGATGTCTGTGTAGTACGCTGTGTTCTGTGAAAACAACAATATTTTTCCCTCAGAAACAAACTTTCCATCTATAAATGCAGAAGTTTCCTCCTCCAGTTTACACTTCCACTTCAAAGACCAGTCTTCCATATTGTAAAAATATGCGATTCCCGATTCATCCAGACAGAAAAACACCTTTCCATCCGGACTGCTTTCACCGATATCCGTTGTATTATTTTCCAGTTCCACCTGTCTGTCCGGCCGGAAACCTTCTACGTTTCCTTCATGATGATAACTGTACAGGGCAGAATTCAATGCATAGATCTCTTCCGGGATCACTGGTGTATCCCCTTCTTCCTGTGCTTCCAGAGCAGCCTGTAACGCTTCTTCCCGGTTTCCTTCCTTCAGAAGTTCCGCAGACAGAGCCACCTGATCCTCCGCCCGGTTTTCCATGATCCGCCGGTTCTGTTCTTCGATCCTGTGGTTTCTGTCCATGGCAAACAGGAAAAAAGCATTTGCCATCAGCACAGCCAGAGATCCAATGACTGCATATTTCTTTATGATATAATTTCTCTGCCTCTGTTTCAGGGAATCATATGTGGTTCCTAAGATTGGAGCCGCAATCTTTAACAGTACGTTTTTCTTTACATTTCGGAGCACCTGTTCCGGTGTTTCCCCTCTTGCATCGGCCGCAAGGACCTCTGCGGTCCTGTCACTGCCCAGCAGTTCCTTTGGGAAAACATCTTCCGGTTCTCCCTCTGTTACTACGGCAAGTATCCTGGATCTGTCATGAAATTCAAGAAATGTTTTTATTTCCAGATTAACCCAAGGGGAATCTTTGGTTTCAGAAGAGCAGATCACGATCAGCCATCCCGAATTTTTCAGTGCTTCCCGGATCTGGAGCCCAAAATCAGAACAGGATGACAGTTCCCCTTCGTCCATAAAAACCCGTCTGATCTTTTTTATTTTATTTTTACGCATCCACGGAATGTGGAAATGTTCCAGTTTCTGCTGAAGTATTTTTGCAGCCTGGCTGTCCGTTTCCCCATGACGATAGCAGATAAACGCATCATATACAACCTGGGAAAGATCGCCTTTATACGGCTGCAGCGCATGAATAAGATCCGATACATCTGCCAGCATTTCTTCACAGGAATGATATCGCTCCTCCGGCGTTTTCTTTAACGCTTTCGAAATGATCTGATGGACTTTATCCGCCATATGAGCCGGACAGTTCAGCTTTTTCAGTTTTCTTTTTGAAAGATACAGGCCGATATTCGCAGAGTCAAGCTCCCTCTGAGTGTATCTCTTTCCGGTCAGCATCAGAAGAAGCAGATATCCCACGCTGTACAAATCCGATTCTGCTCCCAGCCTCAGAGTTCCATCATTTCTCCCGACAATCTCCGGAGACTCAAATCCGATGGTGGAAAACAATGCCCTGTCACGGATCGCAGGACATAATCCATCCTCACAGACAGGTCTCGCCGCTCCAAAATCCACCAGAGAAACAAGCTTATCTTCCTCTGAGAGGCTTCCTTTTATAAATACATTTCCGTCCTGGATATCCAGATGGAGAAAACCTGCTTCATGAACTTCTTTCACCGCGAATAATACCTGTTTTATGATCTGAAATGCCTGGACAACCGAAAATTTTTCTCCCTGGGAAAGATAAGATTTCAGTGCTTTTCCTTTGGATTCCAGTGATGTCATGATTGTAACAGTGTTATTTACCAGATGAAAAGTATGTCCCTCATCAAAAGAGAGCTCAACTTCCCCGGAAGCGCTGATGACGGGAATCGTTCTGGCAGCGGTATTGTAAATTTTCCCTGTTATCTCCTGCTCCTGCATCTGCATTTTTTTGACAGAATCCAGATAACGGACGGATGCCGGATCTTCTGACGCAGATACGATCTCACCATCTTCTCTTCTCTCAAAAACAAACGCAGCTGACAGCGGAAAACACTCTTTTAACGCATAGTCAATTTCACTGACTGTAATTTTCCCATCAAGATAAGATATTTTTTTACATGGGTATACAATACTTCCGCCGCCTTCTCCGATAGGTTTTCCGGTAATTTTATACAGTTCACCCTGGGATAAACGGATCCATGTTCCTTCCTGCAGTACTTTTCGCATTGTTTTTTCCTTTTTCTCATTCACACTTCTTCTACGTTTCCATATCCGGATTCCAGCCACATATCACTTAAATTCTCGGTTTTTCCATCCCATGACAGCCCCGGTGTTCCTATCTCCTCCGCCACAAGCGCATAAAGAACAAACCGGTCCAGAGGAAATGGCGGATACAGTGGTTCAAAAGAAAACATCATCAGAAATCCATTGATGCAGCTGATATAACCTTCTATTTTTTCGTATTCATCCCAGCTGTCAACAACATCTTCCAGCTGCCCGAGAATGTTTTCCATATTTTCAGAAAAATGTTTTTCTTCGTTTGCTTCTGCCATTTCATAAAGTTCATTCCGTAAATCTTCATTTTCATTTCTTGAATATCCGGAAATAAAAAGATACGCAAGCAACAGTATATCTTTACGTTCAACAATGGCCGCATTGTCCGGTTTTTCCACAAAGCGTCTGATTGCTCCCAGACGGTTGCTTCTCTCATAAGCCTTACACACAAGATAAATTTCTTTATTAAATGGTATATTGTCATGTTTCGTCTTCAGACTTCCATGTGATGGCAGGCCAAGCTCCCCGGGTTCTGCAAACTGCCAGCCATGAGCACACATAAATGCTCTGGCCAGACTTCCCATATCCGGATAACCATCTTCCGCGATCTCAACTTTAACCTGGTTATCTCCGGAATTTGAAACCTTTCCGACTGCATCGTTTCTGCGGTCACCTTTGTGATATGCCCAGTAATCGTAAGTTGGATACAGTTTTACAAGATAGCGTGTCAGTTCCATCAGGTCTTTTCTTCGCTGCAGGGAGTATCCGGAATAGTAAACAGAAAGATTATCCGATACCACTTTTTTCGTTTTTTTATCTTTCTTCACGAGGATTTTTCGTCTGGTAAACTCTGGATCTACAGAATACATATATTCGATCAGTTTGTCTTCCATATCTTCCCGCTCAGATTCCGGAACACTGATACCGGCCAGTTCCGGTATCTGGTTACTGATCATTCTGGTCATGCCGATATTTCCCACAGTCTGCGTTATCCCGCCATCTTCTGCATCCTGTGGTCTGTTCTGTTCATATTTTTTGAGTATGCTTTTAACTTTAGTCCAGTCACCCTGGGGACGCAGCATTTTACAGAACAGGCAGATACAGTCCAGCGGATTTCTTACGCTGAACGGTTCGTGTCCACAGGCAAGGAGAAATTTTGTCGTAGTATAATCATCCATATTTAAAAGGAAAGACAGTTTTACCGCAAGTTCTCTTTTTCTGGGATATTTTTTGTCACTGAGCCATTGAAACCATTCGATTGCCTTCACTACCTCGTTCTGTTCCTTTAACATATATTTTTCCAGCCTGGAACTCAGATTCTTAAGAAATTTCTCCGGCCATGGGACATTGTTATTTACGGTCAGATCTTCATAGGATTCCCCTGTTTCTTCGGAAGCATCACGCAAAAGTTCAGAAAAAGATGCCTGTATCTGCCTTCTCATCAAAAATCCGGCTGTACAGAGATTTCTGGCATCGTTCAGGCTCCTGACAACAGCCATCGGATCGTTCATCAGTTCTTCACTCATATCTGCCAGTTCTTTCGTCCATATATCCATTGATTCTTCTGCCTGTCTTGTGAGACTGTTCTCATATTGAAGGCAAGTATTTTCCATGTGTTTTCGTTTCCTTTCCCTGTAAAAAATACAGCAACAGGCTCCCTTTCTCTCAGGAGCCTGCCACATCTCAAATATTTATTCCGTTTTTTCTTCAGATTCTGTTGCAGTTTCTTCTGCTTCTTCCACCACTTCCTGCGTATCTGTTTCTTCCGAAGTCTCTGCTTCCGGAGCGGCTTCTTCAGTCTTCATCGTTTCCGTTTCTCTTCCGGATACTTCCTTCTCCGGTGTTTCTGTTTCTTCTGCTGCCTCTGTTACTTCCTCTGCTTCCGTAACTTCTGCATCTGCTGCGTCTTTCAGTTCTTCCTCTGCCTGCTCGATCACGTCAGTGGCTTTTTCTTCCAGTTCTGCTGTCGGACACGCGGCGCCGCAGTAAGGGCAGAAACTTGCCTCTCTCATTACTGCCTTATGGCAGGCCGGACAGAACTTCTCGCCCTTGCTGGCTGCAATGGCATCCCGGAAGTGATCCGCCTCCAGCATGTGCTGGCTGATCTCCTCGCAGATTGCTCCCACTTCTCCGTCAACAGCTTCTCCGTGTTCATAACGGGTGTAGATCATTTTTCCGATGTCCATCATCAGTTTTTCTGTCATACGCTCCTGTGCAGAAAGTTTATTGCGGATCTTCTGGATCTCATAGAGATTCTCCGCCTTGGAACTGAGGCCCTTCGCTTTCCGTGTCAGTGCATTTCCAAGATCATCCCAAAAACTGCTCTTTGCCATATCTGTCACGCTCCTTTTTATTTGCTTCCTGTGTTATCTTTATCCTTCCAGCAGCGGAGTTTCCTGACCACGCATCAGGATCTTCGGTCCGCCATTTCCCTGGATGTATCCTTCTGTGATCACTACCTCACCGATATTATCATCCTTCGGGATCTCGTACATAATGTCCAGCATATACTCTTCCAGAATCGCACGAAGTGCTCTGGCGCCTGTGTGACGCTCCAGTGCCTTACGTGCAATAGCATGAAGTGCTCCGTCCTCAAACTCAAGCTTTACTTCATCCAGCGCCAGAAGTTTCTGGTACTGTTTCAGGATGGCATTCTTCGGCTCCTTGAGGATCTTCACAAGCATGTCTTCTGTCAGTCCATTCAGTGTAAAGATGATCGGAAGACGTCCGATAAACTCCGGGATCATTCCAAATGCACGGAGATCATCTACAGTTACCTTCTCCAGTACATGAGGATCATTGTCATATTTATCCTTCAGATCTGCGTAAAATCCGATAGAAGCCTGCTTGTTCAGTCTCTCCTTGATGATATTCTCAAGATCCGGGAAAGCACCGCCGCAGATAAACAGGATATTTCTTGTATTTACAGTCACCATCGGGACCATTGCGTTCTTGCTGGTAGCACCTACCGGCACCTCGACCTCACTTCCCTCCAGAAGTTTCAGAAGTCCCTGCTGCACAGCCTCACCACTGACATCTCTCTGATTGGTGTTCTTCTTCTTGGCAATCTTGTCGATCTCATCGATAAAGATGATTCCGTGCTCTGCTTTCTCCACATCATTATCTGCTGCTGCAAGAAGCTTGGATACCACGCTCTCGATATCATCACCAATATATCCTGCCTCTGTAAGAGAGGTGGCATCTGCAATAGCCAACGGCACCTGAAGGAGTTTGGCAAGCATTTTTACCAGATAAGTCTTACCACATCCTGTCGGTCCGATCATCAGCATATTGGATTTCTCGATCTCAATATCATCCATGGTGTCCGTAGCAACTCTCTTATAATGATTATATACACCTACGGACATTACTTTCTTGGCATATTCCTGTCCGATCACATATTCATCCAGCGTTGCCTTGATCTTATGCGGTGCCGGGATATCTTTAAGATCGATCACCGGCCTCGGGGTTTCAGATTTCTTCTTGATCTTCTTCGCCTGATTTCCCGGATTCTGAAGACTGCTAAGATCGATCATGCTCACATTTGGCATGTTAAAAAGATCGGAATAATTTCCATTGCTCATCTGTGTATTCATAGTATCAAAGCTCTTCTGCATACAGTCTGCACAGATATGTATATTATTGGGAAGGTCGATCATCTTCCCTGCCTGACTCTCCGGTCTGCGGCATAAAAAGCAGAATTTCTCGTATTTCTGCTCCTGGTCATTGTCTTTATTATTATCAAACTGATCTGCCATAACATTTCCTTTCTGGTTTTTATAAGACGGAAGCCGGTTTCGTTTTCCGTCTTGTGTCATAATGCATATTATACCACATAATCCCGACGTATCAAATTAAGTTTTTATAAAACAGGGAGCCGCAAAAAACGCAGCTCCCTGTCCAGATTTCTGTTTTCAGTTGTCACTTTTTTCAGTTGTCAGAAGCCGGCTTGCTTCCAAGAGTGACTTCTACGGTTTCTTCTTTATATTCTCCGTTATTTGCTCTTGCAATTACCACTTCCACGGTTTCGCCTGATTCGTAATACTGAAGTTTATCCACCAGATCATTCTTGCCGCTTACCTTCTGCCCATCCAGTTTTACAACGATATCACCTTTTTTGATCCCGGCTTTATCTGCCGCACCACCTGGTGTAACTTCTGTAAGAAATGCTCCTGCCGGCATATTGTACATCTGGATCGCCTCTGTTGTAAGGTCCGCAGCTTTGATTCCCATATAACCAACTTTTGAAGTGTCTTCTATTTTATCACGTGTTTCGCGGTTCATCAGCTCTTCCAGGATCGGTTCTGCTTTGGATATCGGAATTGCATATCCCATTCCCTCCACCTGACTGTCTGCGTATTTGGCCGCATTGATCCCGATCACTTCGCCTTTCATGTTCAGAAGCGCACCACCACTGTTTCCGGGATTGATAGCCGCATCTGTCTGGATCAGTCCACTGGTATCACCATCCTCTGTGCTGATGGTACGGTTCAGGGCACTTACCCATCCGGAAGTGACTGACTGGCCATAACCCAGAGCATTACCAATCGCAACTACCTGCTCACCTACTACAAGATCGTCGGAACTTCCCATCTGTGCGATCTTGATCTCATTCATCGTCTCTTCCGGAATATCGGACTTCTCTACAGCAATTACTGCCAGATCGTTCTCTTCGTCTGTTCCCTTGATCTTGGCTGATACCGCATTATCCACATCCACACTGCTATCTGAACTGTCTGTAATACTGTCGCCACTGGCCATCGCCTGTGTCTCTTCTTCCGCACCGACTACATCTCCGCCTGCAAAACATACGGTAAGTGTTGTTGCGCCGGATACCACATGATTATTCGTTGCGATCAGAAGTTCACTGTCATTCTCACCTACAATGATTCCGGAACCGCTTCCCGCACTCTGATACTGTCTTGTTCCATATCCGAAAAAGCTCGGGATCTCCTGTACACTGACAGAAGTGATCGCAACGATCGAGGACATCGTCGCCTGTGCAACTCCGGCTACTGTTCCGCTCTCTGCTACGATGCTTTTCACACTGGATTCTGTGGAACTGCCATCTGTGCTTTCTTCTGTACCGGTAACAGTTTCTGTTTTTCCGATCTGTGTGCTGCTGCTGTTATTATCTCTGTATTTATCTGCCGCAATATTTACTCCCTGAAAAACAGCACCTGCCACCAGTCCAAAGATCACTGCCAGGGCAACGGCTGTTGCAGCCTTCTTTCCAAAGCCGCCGTTCCCGCCTCCATGAGCTGTCTTCGGTTTATGAGGTTTCTTCGGTGGAATACTTCCTCCCGCATAATTTCCTGCCTGCGGCTGATGCACTTCATAATGTGCATATTTCGGTTTTTCCTGAAAACTGGTATTATTCTGAAAATTGCTGCTGTTTGTTCCATTTCCGTAACCGTTCTCCTGCATTCTCCGGCCTGCGGAATATGGATGAGCCATTGGTTTCTGTGCAATATCTATATTTTCAGTACTGTTATCTGCAGCACTGCCGGTATCTGTATTTCCAAAAGTATCCAGAGGTTTCTCTTCTGTTGGAACATTTTCGTTTACCTCTGGCAGATCTTCATCCCATCTGTTTTCTTCACTCATGACCCTGGTGCTCCCTTCTCAAATTTTTCTTATGCCATCTGCTTTATAAAAAACAGTTTAACAGGCAATTGTGTTCAAACTGTGATATATCCTTTAAAAAATCGTGACCCGCTGATTCTTCCTGATCATTTCTGTTTTTTCCAGTATTCCGGACTCATAGTACAAAACAGGATCAGTCTTTCAGGAAGTTTCTGATATCTTTTTCCGAGGAAATATCCGGCATACTTGGAAGCACTCTGAAAAAACAGTCCGGGGATCATCCAGATATGTCCGGTTTTCAGAAGATAAGACAAGCTCTTTTTTACCAGGCGCACTCCCTCCCCCTCAGACGGAACTCCTTCAAAAACTTCCGGATGCTCTGCCTGGGAAACGCCAAGATCAAAATTTCTGTGAAACTGCTGGCTGCAGCTGTAATTATGAGAGTGATAAACCTTAGCCTCTGCTGCATAAGCAACCGCATAACCTTTTTTTACCATCCAGCCTGCATAGATCATATCTTCATTAAAAATAGCATGTTCCGGAAATCCGCCGATCTCATTGTAGATCCTGTGATCGTATGCTGCACAGACATTTGAGCAAAAATATGTCTTGATTCCTCTGGTCTCTACATCTTTTTCTGTTTTAAGGCAGGACTGCTCCGGATAATTAAACGAACGGGTATATTTTTCAAGGAAACCGCAGTCATTTTTGGGAAGCTGTCGTGCATAGGCCGCTCCTGTCTTTTCATTCCCGGCAACAGCCTGAACAAGATTTCCAACCAGATTTCTGTCTGCCGGTAATGCGTCCTGAGTCATAAATATGAGGATCTCCGCATCCGAAAGCTCTGCTCCCCTTCTTCTTGTTGCACCATGATCAAATTCCTGTTTTGTAAGATGGTGGACTTCCACCAGCGGATACTTCTGTTCCCAGTTTTCTCTCCAGAATTTTTTCTCTGTATTCATAACTATGATCTTATTGACAGGATATTTCTGTGCGCTGAGGCGCTCCAGAAGTTTGTCAAATTCTTCTCCCGGGTGATATGCCGGTATGATCACATCTGTTTTTACTGCATTCATAATTCTCTCCTGTCCAGAAAGGACCACCCTCACCGGATGGTCCCTTCTGCTGGTTGATTATTTTAATTTTTTATTCTCCGTCTGAGAGATCGTCAGCTCCTGCGCCGCCATCTCCGCCGCCAGCATCTCCCCCAGCGTCATCTCCGCCGGATTCATCTCCGCCTCCAGACGTATCATCGCCAGTATCTCCTGCACCGGAATCGTCGTTTCCTGAATCGTCTCCGCCGCCGGAATAATCTGTATTCGAATCGTCTCCACCACCGGAATAATCCGTATCATCGCTGGTGTCATTGCCGTAATCCGTGTAGTCTGTATTATCACTGTAATCCGTGTCATCGTAGCTGTAATCGGCAGAAGTGTCTGTACTTCCCTCCCAGGTATACGAATTATCCGTTGTTGTATTCGGAGCGTCCGTTACCGCAGGCGCTGTATCCTGTACCTGTCCACCGCCTACAATCGCAGCGATCTGCGCACTTTTGTTCAGTACATCCTGTGTCGGTGTATAATTTGTATTTCCGTACAGGAACTGATGCAGCTTCAGTACATTGGAATCCAGAGTTGTCGGTACAATGACACTGCCCTTAACTGTAGCAAATTTATAGTCCTGCGGGAATCCCGTTGTTTCATCAATGCAGTATCCGATCATTGCCGGGATCAGCTTCAGGATCTCTGTCTTGGAAACAGATGTCTTGACCATCGGGAAAACCTGATCCATGATATCAAAGATTGTGGAAAGGCCGGCTTTTTTTGCCTTGTCAACGATCATCTGGATAACTCTTCTCTGTCTCTCTGTACGTCCCATATCCAGGCTTGCCGTATAACGGATACGGCAGTAGGAAGTAGCCTGTACACCATTCAGATGATAGGTTCCGACAATCGCTTCCTGATCTTCCGGCTTCGGCTCCGGCAGCTCTACCGGTGTATAACTCTTGCCAGTCTCTTCCGCAGTTTCCACGCAGTAGTTGTTCATATGAACGATCTCCGCATAGGAAAGCGGGATATCCAGTCCTCCCAGACAGTCTACTACTGTTACCAGTGCGTCAAAATCAATGGATACGTAATCTGTAATATTAAGATCCAGGTTTGTGTTCAGCATATTAACTGCCTGTGCCGGTCCTCCAAGGGCATATGCTGCATTGGCTTTGGAATAGGTATCATCTTTCACATTGAGAAGTGTGTCTCGGTAAACAGATACCAGCTTGACTGCCTTCGTGTCGTTGTTGATACTTGCAACGATGATGGTATCACTGTTCTCTGTGTTCAGCTTCTCATTCCTGCTTCTGTGGTCCAGTCCGAACAGTGCATATGTGGTATAACCCGTCATCTGCGGTGCCTGGTCATTGGTTACGATATCCTGTTCCTGAAGATCTGTTTCCTGAATATCGATCTTGTCCAGCTTGGCTGAGATCTGACCGTAAACATATAAGCCTCCTATAAACAGGAGCAGTACGATAATTTCCAGGATAAACAGAACTTTTCTTCTTTTTTTCCGAGGTTTTGACATCTTTTCCTTTTCCCCTTTTTAGTATGCATTCTTGTTGATAAAGCCTTTAAATATGGTGAGGAACATGATCTTGATATCGAATCCTACTGACCAGTTTTCGATATAGTACAGATCACATTCGATCCTCTTCCTGATAGAAGTGTCTCCACGGTAACCATTTACCTGTGCCCATCCGGTAAGGCCCGGACGCACCTGATGTTTCACCATATACCGTGGTATTTCCTCACGAAACTTCTCTACAAAAAACGGTCTCTCCGGTCTCGGTCCCACAAGGCTCATCTCCCCTTTCAGGATATTGAAAAGCTGTGGAAGTTCATCCAAACTGGTATGACGCATGAATTTTCCGATTCCGGTGACACGTGGATCGTTTTTTACAGTCCATGCTTTCTTTTCTTCGGACTCCTTCTGGATCTCCATGGAACGGAATTTATACATCCGGAAAGTCTGATTATGAAGGCCAACACGTTCCTGTTTATAGATCAGCGGACCAGGAGAGGTCAGCTTGATCAGGATACACAGGATCAGCATCACCGGCGATGAAACAATGATCGCGATCGAAGAACCGATCACATCCATCGTCCTCTTGATCATTGCATTAAACGTATTGCTCAGCGGCACATACCGGATATTGATCACCGGAAGTCCGAGAATGTCTTCTGTATACGGTTTGGTCGGAATAATATTATTATAATCCGGAATAAATTTCGTGTGTACTCCTGATTTCTCGCAGAGTGCAACAATCTCTTCCAGACGATAATACTCACTTAAGCCCAGGGTAATAGCTATCTCATCCAGTCGGCTGGATGGAAGGATGATCATCAGATTGGCAATACGCCCGATCACCTTGACTCCTTTATAGGTAGTGCCTGCCGGCACATTGTCATCCAGTATGCCCCTGATCACATATCCCCATTGCGGATTCTGCAGGATCCTGTCCACATATTCCTCAGCGGCACGGCTGTATCCAACCAGCAGCACCTGTTTCTGGTTCATTCCTTTCTTCCGCATGTCCCGGAGAATGTAAAACACAAACATGCGTACAAGCCATTCCAGAACAATATTGATAAAACAGAAGGAAACCAGTGTAAGACGGGAATAATCCAGTTCTTTAAAATTATAAAGTGCAAACATGATGATAAGGAGCCCTAACGCGTTTGCCTTCACGATTCCGGCAAGCACGAGACGACGCCCCTGCATTCGCATCGGTGTATAAAGATCAAATGCCTGATATAAAAGCACATATCCAGGAATGATAAAGATCAGCATAAACATATATTCCTGAACGGTCTTGGACTGAACTGCGGAATGTTCAAATATTCCCTGGAAACGGATCAGCCACGCCAGCGCATAAGAGGCTGCGATCACAAATACATCGATCAGCATATGGAGACGACTGAAATTTTTCTGGTTATCTTTAATCAATTTCCGTCACCTCATTTAAGTTCATTGCTTTTATCTTATAATAGATGCATCCCAAAAGCAACAAAATCTTCCCTCCGAAATATAAAATTTCTGTGAAAATATGGAGTTTTAACCGGCAAATCGCCTAAAAATGTTGATCCAGAGCTCAACCTGCAGCTGGATATAACGTGGAAAATTCCTCATGGAAAACTTTACTTTCCTGTTCTTCCGGCTGATCTGGAAGCCATTTTTAATTCCTGCCAGATACTCCCTGCCAAAGCCTTTTGACGCAAAAAACAGGATTTTTGCCCCGAATCCGACAAGCAGAAATGGAAGGTTCAGAACGATCTGAAAGAACGGCATGTTCTTGTAAATAAGGTAAATATTATTTCTGGATGAATACCGGATCTTAAACTGATTATATCTGGAACCGCTTGTTCCGCTTCCCACATGATAAACTTTCGCCTTTGGAGCATACCAGTTCTGATACCCAAAGATCCGGGCGCGATAACCGATATCCAGATCCTCCAGATAGGCAAAATGCTCTTCATCAAAATCTCCGATCCGGTCGATGATTTTTTTTCTGTAAATGGCAGCTCCCGCGCAGGCGGAAAAAATCTTCTGCTCTTTATCGTAATGGTTAATATCCTTATCTTTCCCTCTGGCAAACGCCCATCCCAGTGCACAGTAATAATTTCCCGCATCGTCCATCTTGTCATGGTCATGAAGCTGGATCATTTTTGCCTGGCAGGAAAAAGCTTTTTTATGTCTTCTGAGGGCCGCTACCATCTCTTCCAGAAAATCCGGTTCTGCTTCCGTGTCATTATTCAGAAGCAGCACATACGGAGAGCGTGCCGCATGAATTCCCTCATTCACAGCCCTGCTGAATCCATAGTTTTCCGGAAGCTGGATCATGTGGACCCACGGATATTCCGCAGAAACAAAAGCACAGCTGCCGTCTGTGGACCCATTGTCCACCAGTATAACCTCAAAATTGCGGATGGTCTGTCTCTCAAGACTTGAAAGCACACCATCCAGATATGCCATCCCGTTAAAATTCGGTATGACTACTGATACTTCCTGCATTGGTTCATCCCTTCTTCTTTCCCATTCCCGGAAGAGGCTTCAGGGAATAATTCCATTTTGACAGAGAAAGATTTTTGTTATAGTACGGATCTCCGTTTTTGAGGATGTCTATCCAGTGAGAACGGATATATTCGATTTCCGACTGGAATCGACGGACTTTTTCCTCACTGTCCTCCGCACCTCTGGATTTGGACTCATAATGATAAAGTTTCACGTACGGATCATAGACGATCAGATGGCCGTGGCTCCTCACTTTCAGGCAGAGATCTACATCATTAAATGCTACCGCGAGTTCTTCTGTAAAGCCGCCTGCTTCCAGAAAAACATTTTTTTTCATCATCATGCAGGCAGCTGTCACACAGCTCATATCCTGCAGAAGGGATGCTTTATGCAGATATCCGGTACGTTCTGCCGGCATATTTACAAACATATGTCCCGCAATGCCGCCCATTCCCACCACACAGCCTGCATGCTGGATGGTATTATCCGGATAGATCAGTTTGGCCCCGACAGCTCCTACTTCCTGTCGCTGGCAGACACCAAGCATCTCCGAAAGCCAGTCCGGATCGATCACTTTCACATCATTATTCAGGAAAAGCAGATAATCTCCCTTTGCATGGCGCACGCCAAAATTATTGATGGCAGAATAATTGAATTCTTTTTTCCAGCGGAGCAGATGGATCCTCGGGTCTTCAGAAAGCTTCCGGTAGTAACGGAAGATCTCGTCGGAACCGCTGTTATTCTCCACGATAATGATCTCATAATTCTTATAGACAGTTTTTTCAAAAATGGATTCCACGCAGGCCTGAAGGGTTTCTTTTTCTTCCCGGTTGGGGATGATAATGGACACCAGCGGTTCCCCCTGCACCGGATATTTCACACGGTAAAATCCGAAATCCGGGGTATGCTCCACAGTTCCCGGAGTTCCGGTTCGTTCAAGATTTCCCTCAATGGCACGCTTTCCTGCCTCAAAAGCATACATCTTGCTTGCCGGGTTATCCGCTGTGGAGGATTTGTGGGTTCTCCAGTGGTAAAGGATCTCCGGTACATGGATGACCTCACGTGCCTGTTCCACACAGCGGAAAATAAAATCATAGTCCTGCGCTCCGTCAAATTCTCTGCGGAAACCTCCGGCTTTCTGCACAACTGAACGTCTCACAACCAGAAAATGACAGATATAATTGTTGGATCTTAAAAGGTCCAGGTTAAAATCCGGTTTCAGATGTGGCTGAAAATGCTCGGACAGATCTGTTGTGACCTTATCTTCATCGGTATAGATCACATCTGCCTCCGGATGTTCCTCCAGTGCAGCTGCGATCTCATACAGAGCATTGGGTGCAAGCAGATCATCATGATCCAGAAGTGCGATAAAATCTCCTCTTGCCATGGCAAAGGCTGCATTGGTATTCTCAGCGATACCGAGATTTTCCTTCAGATCTTCATAGCGGATCCTTTTATCCATCTCTGCATAGGATCTCAGTACAAGCTGCATATCCGGATCTTCCGGACTGCCATTTGCGAGACAGAGTTCCCAGTTCTGATATGTCTGGGCAAGCAGAGAATCAAGCATCTGTCTTAAGAACCTCTCCGGTGTCAGATATGCAGGCACTACAATACTGATCAGCGGGCCATCCGGAAATTTCCTCTTTCGCTGCTTCTCAAGAGTCTCTTCGGTTGGCCTGTATGCCTCATACCACGGTCCGTAGGGAACTTCTTCCGGCTCAAAGCGTTCATGAAGCCTGATCCAGAATTCTTTCAGTCCGTAATGCTTCAGGTATCTCAAGCCCTTTTGTACTGTATAGGGAGAAAGCTTCTTCACAAGCCTGTCCCATTGAATCTTTCCTGTGGAATCATCTTTACTCATATATTTTCTCCGTATTACTCAATTTGATAAACGTATTTTAACATTACCGCATTTTTTTTGCAAGGAAGAGAGAAAGTGTGTTATACTGTGCTTACGTGTTGCTGGTCACGGAGTGAACAGTAACATTTACGTATGTATTGCTTACATAAGAATTATTTTTTATACAGGAGTACCATATATTATGAAAAAATCAAGAATAACCGCGGCGCTTCTGGCCTTTGGGATCTCAGCTTCCATGATGTTCCAGACTCCAGTTTTCGCCACAGAAGAAACCGCTGCTGCCGCCACATCCGGTATTACAACCAACTCCATCAGCGGATGGCCACAGGGGCCTGAGATCACTTCCGCATCTGCCGTAGTCATGGAAGATTCTTCCGATACCATTCTCTACGCCAAAGATATGGATACCGCGCTCTCCCCTGCCGGCGCAGTTAAGATCATGACCTGCCTTCTGGCGCTGGAGAACAGCCAGTTAACCGATCAGGTGACAATGACAGAAACCGGTGTATCCGGTGTCACCGACGGAGGCGCCCATATTTCCTCACAGCTCGGAGAAGTTTTTACCATGGAGCAGTGCCTCTATGCGATCATGCTGGCTTCTGCCAATGATATTGCCCTTCAGGTTGCAGAACAGATCGGCGGTTCTGTGGATGCTTTTGTCCAGAAAATGAATGACCGCGCCCAGGAACTTGGTTGTACCAATACCGTATTTACCAATCCTACCGGTCTTCCGGACGATAATCAGCACACCACCGCCCACGACCTGGCTCTGATCATGCAGGCAGCAATCAGCAATGACAGTTTCCGGACAATTTCCGGAGCCACTTCCTATACCATACCGGCCACCAATGTTTCCGGCGGTGCCAGAAACCTCACCAGTTCCTTTTCCATGACAAATCCGACTTCCGCCACTTATTACCAGGGCTGTATCGGCGGACGTGAGAGTACTACCACTACTTCCGGAAGCGTCCTGGTAACTGCGGCTGAACGCAACAGCACCACACTGATCTGTGTTGTTATGAACGGAGCGACCGGACAGACAGCCAATGAAGCGGTTACTCTTATGGACTACGGTTTTGCCAATTTCCAGCTTCTGGATCTTTCGGAAGAAGATTTCCACATTCTGTCCGGAGGTACCGTAATGGTTCCGTCCGGTGCAACTTCGGATGATCTTACTACGGAAGATACGGAATCCGATGGCCAGATTCTCCGCACCTATTCCTTTGGCGGAGCTCAGGTGGGAACTGCAGTGGTGGAAGACACCTCCACAGAAAGCACTACCGCAGAGGTTCAGGAAAATGATGACAATATGGATGCCGCAAAAGCTTACTCAGAATCCCGCTCTCCAATTCCTTATTTTGTGATCGGCGGCGCCGGCCTCCTGATCCTGATCCTGCTTCTGTGGCGTATGATCAGGATTATCCGCTCCTGATCTGCATCACATCTTATATGCAAGTCCCCCACCCACTGCTTATTGCTTTTCGCGATTGAAGCAGGGGACTTACTTGATTTGGTTAAAAAATCCCCCCTGTGTACCGGTCATATCCGGATACACAGGAGGGATTTTTTTATTGTCAATTTCGATTTTCCCCTCGGAAAATCAGCGATAAAACGGAACCACCAGGAAGATATAGCACAAAAACGGCGAAGCCACCAGAAGTGCACTTAAGCCCCGGTAGATCCACATTCTGATATTTTCTTTTTTTACAAAACGTTCCAGCAGACGGTTCCAGCCCGCTGTCACAAAATACATGGCCGGATACAGTGCCGGCATGATGTAACGTCCCTGTGCCTGGTTGTCACTGTAATATACATAATACATGAACAATCCCACAGGGATCAGGATCAGAAGGATCATCAGCAGATGGAAGATTCCTTTTCTGTCCCATTTATTGGACACAGTCACTGTTTTTATCTTCAGTTTTTCAGTGCCTGATGTTTTCCGTTCTTTTACGACAGTACGTTTCTTCGGATAAAACATTCCCAGCATGGACAATACTCCAAGGCCACCGATCCCGAACAACAGGAAATATGCCTTGCTCACACCATAAGGCATATAGATCTGCATCAGTCCGAAAGTTCCGATAAAACTTACCAGAACTGTCAGTAACCAGTTATGGTTCCAGCCCGGGTCCTGATACAGAAGAATATCCTTCCATGTCCATTTCAGTTTCTCCGGTGTTGGATATCTGGACGGCCGGTAATCAATGGCCGCATATTTCTCCGCACACTCTGCACAGGCTTTTCTTCCGATAAAATCTCCGTCATAAAGAATGGCGTTCCGGACAAACCACCAGCCACATAAAACAAGGGTTACTGCCGCGATCACGATTCCTCTTCGAAACAGAAAAGCGATTCTCTGTTTTACCGGTTCTTCCCTGCACAGAAGGACTGTCAGGCAGAAAAACAGAAAGCTGCATAAGATCCAGCCGTAGGCATTATAGTAGGACAACGCGCAGACTGCCATGCCAACAGCCAGCAGGATCGAGTTTTTGAAACTCCAGTCTCCTTCTTCCAGATAGCAGGACCAGGAATACAGAATAATTCCCATAGACAAAAGTGCCAGGGAATCCGTATTTACATAAGTTCCCAAAAACAGTGCCTGTGGCATAAAACCTGCCAGCGCCGCAAACAGCCATCTTCCCTCTTTTGGGAAAAGCTTTCCGGATGCTTTCACAACGAAATACACAGATCCGGTCACAAAAAGCACATCTGCCATTCTTGCCGCATGGAGAAGTCCGTCGGCAGAAGCATGGAACAGACCTGCAATTCCCATAAATACAGCAGATACCATATAGGAAAGAATGGGATAATAGGCATAGGAAATTCCCCAGGTGGCATCCCGGATGGCAGGATCATCTCCGAGAGGAAGTTTTCCCGGATGTTTATGAAGATACTGTGCCACCATGTAGCGCATTTTTTCATCGGGGCCCGCTCCCAGCGGCTGCATGAATGCCCATGCAGTCAAAAGCAGAAATGCTGCCAGGACAAGAACCAGCACCTGAAACCGTTCTTCTTTCCAGATTTTTTTCTTTTCCAAGATCAGTTCCTCCTATATCCGCTTCAGAGAGAAATCCTGACTCTCCAGTGTAAGGTTCGGGTTATAGTAAGGATCTCCGTCACGGAGGATTTCCGGCCAGTGCTTCTCAAAGGAAGCGATCTCACGGTTAAATCTTGCCACTTTCTCCGGCGTATCCTCAAGACCTCTGGATTTGGACTCATAGTGATAAAGCTCCGCATAAGGATTGTACACAACCAGATATCCGGCTTTTCCAAGACGGAGGCAGAAATCAATATCATTAAAAGCAACCTGGAATTCTTCGCTTAATCCGTGAACCTTGTCAAAAGCCTCACGTTTTACCATCATGCAGGCAGCTGTCACCGCACTGTAATCCTGGGCACAGATGATCCTGTGGCAGTATCCCGTAGCGTCCCTCTTCTGCTGCACAAAGCAGTGTCCCGCAATGCCGCCGAAACCAATGACCACACCTGCGTGCTGCACAGTATCATCCTCATAATAGAGACGCGCTCCCACAGCTCCAACATCCGGTCTCATACAGTATCCCAGAAGCTGTTCCAGACAGTCCGGACTGATGATCTCCGTATCGTTGTTGAGAAGAAGCAGATACTCACCTTTGGCATGAGAAGCACCGAAATTGTTGATGGCGGAATAGTTGAAAATGCCATCCCAGTACACCACATGAGCCTTCGGATTGGAGGCTTCCAGCTCTTTATAATAAGCGAATGTCTCATCTTCCGTACTGTTGTTCTCCACTATCACATACTCATAATTGCGGTAAGTCGCTTTTTCTTCGATGGAATCAATACATCTCTTCAGATCATCGATGTGATCTTTGTTCGGGATGATAATGGAGATCAGCGGTTTTTCCTCCCAGAGGAATTTCGTGCGGTAAAGACCAAGATACTCGCCCTTCTCGATCTTTACCGGAACACCGATCCTGTCATAATGAGCTTTAATGGCACGTGCGCCTGCGTCAAAGGCGTACATCTTGCTTTCCGGATTCTCTGCTGTGGAATCCTCATGGCATCTCCAGTGATAAAGGATCCTCGGGATATGATGGATCTTCTCTCTTCCCGCAGCTTCCACGCAGCGGAATACAAAATCGTAATCCTGTGCGCCGTCGAATTCTTTCTTCAGCATTCCGATCTGATCCACGATCTCTTTTTTTACAACAAAAAGATGGCAGATGTAGTTTACTGTACACAAAAGATCGATATTGAAGTCCGGTTTGAAATGAGGCTGGAAAAATTTATGGCCATCCATGGACATCTTATCCTCGTCTGAATACAGGACCTCGATCTCCGGATTTTCATTCAGTGCCTTCACGCACTGGAACAGGGCATCCGGTGTCATCTCATCATCATGATCTGCAAACACGATAAAATCTCCGGTTGCCGCTTCCATGGCCGCATTGGTATTCTCCGCAATCTGAAGTGCCTGGTCATTGCGGATCACCCGGATTCTTTCATCACTTTTTTCCAGTCCGGCAAGATAATCGGTAAGAGGAGAGTCCACTCCGCTTCCATCCGAAAGACAAAGCTCCCAGTTTCCGTAAGTCTGGGCCTCAATGGAATCCACCAGCTGCTGGAGATATTTCTCCGGGGTCTTGTAAAGCGGGATCACAATACTGAACTTGGGATTCCAGGAAAATTTTGTTTTTCTCTCTTCCGCAAGTTCCGCCTTATCCGGCAGATGTTTCACAATCCATTTGGAATAATCCACAGGACGGTTTTTCCGGTTCATTACCTTTCCGAAAACTTTTCCGGTAAGGGCTGCTGCCCCGTGAAGTTTCATGTAGCGGCTTCCCTTCCGGAAATATACCGCGGCTTTCTCCGCAAGGCGCTTCTGTGGCTGCAGATGCACCAGACGAAGTGTCCGCACATTGCCGGCCTCAAATACAATGTAAAATTCCTTCACATTGTCATAATGGAATTCAAAGAAAAATCCGCTCTTCGCATCAATTTCTGTTTCCTGGTACTGGTTCTGCACATCCACCCGTTTCAGTCTGGTGATCTCGCAGGGGATTTCCTTCCGGCTGCGGTCTTCCAGACGAATGGTTAAGGGACGGTTAAAAGCTGCCCATCCACGGACACGGCAGATTTTTTCTGCGGATTCCACCTCAATACTTTCGATAAAGTACTGTGGTTTTCCCTGCTTCCTGTAAAGCTGCGCTGCGGAAACAGCAAACCACTGGATACGTTTTCCGCCCTTTACCGCATAGACAACAAGCTTCTTTTTGCCTTCCAGATCCGGAAGCTTTATTTCCATCTGCACACGTTCCCCGTTTACCAGATCCAGATCTTTAAAGCGCTCCAGGGCGCTGACACGCTCCTGGGCACTGATGGCAGCCGGAAGTTTTTCCCCGTCAAGAACGGCTTCCGGCTTATGGTCTTTCGGCCAGGTTCCCTGAAGGTGATACAGGGAACTGTCCTTCAGGTCAAACCTGTCTTTTTCTACTTCGTATAGCTCTCGCTGCATAACAATTCCTCCATTGCGTCCTTTCCGGTATTCTCTGTCAGGTAATGTTCCATGACTTTCTCATGTGCCGCCTCTCCCATGGCTTTTCTGGCCTTCTCATCCGTTACCAGAGATTCCAGGGCACTGACCCATTCTTCTTTCGTGGCGCACATCCAGCCGTCTTTTCCGTTTTCGATCACATATTCCATCTCACGGTTGCGGCTCATGACACTTGGAACTTTTACAAGTGCTGCCTCCGTCCACTTGTTTTCGGACTTGCAACAGTGGAACAGGCTGTTCTCCAGCGGCATCAAATTGATGTCCAGCCCTGCGATCACGCCAGGCAGCTGTCTCCAGTCCATAAACGGAAGTTTCTCAATACGGTTCTGTACCGGCTCCATTCCGGATTCATCCAGCACGCCCACCAGTTTCAGATAAACCTCCGGGTGGCGCTGCATCACTTCCAGAAGTGCGGCTTCCACCTGGGCAAAATCCTGGTCATGGGTCTTGGAACCGCTTAAATATCCTATATAGATCCGGTCTTTATCTTTGTCTGTCTGCTCCACTGCTTCGTGGGACAGAACCTCCATCTCCATGCTCATGCAGTTACGGTTGATGACCACCGGTTTTCCCGGAAATTCTTCCCGGATCTCACCAGCCAGGGTTTCCGTGGATGTGAAATATCCGTCGCAGAATTCCATACATCCGTGGATACGGTCTGTGGTTGTGCGGAAATCGCTGTACTCGCTTCCCTTCAGGAAATGCAGCCCGGAGATTTTTTCGTAATCAAATACCAGGTCATCCACATCATAGTAAACAGGGATTCCGGCTGCTTTCGCCCGGTTGACCAGCATCTCCGCTTCCATAAGTTTGCTACAGCGGTACATCACAACTGCCGTATATTCCTCGATGTTCTCCTGCTCTGTCTGGTCCATCTGGATAAATTTCGATGCATATCCGTTAAGGATCAGCTGTTCCCGGAAATGTTCCACACGATATCTGGATGCAAAGGAGATTTCCTCCCCGACGAAAAGAATCTTGCGGTTTTCCACAGGAAATTCATTTTCGCCGAGAGTTTTCCACAGGGAAATCATCTCTTCCACAATATTTTCCGGCTGCTCATTCTTAAGGACAAGGCCTTTCTCATAACGTTTCACACGTTCCACAGGTGCACCTACCGGAAGTACGGCTACCGGGAAGCCCATGGAGATGATCTCGGAAGTTGTGTAGGAGAAAGTCTCCGGCCATACGGACGGGATCAGGAACATGTCAATATCCTGCTCCAGGGTAAGTCTCGGGATCTCTTCTCTTGTATATCTTCCAGTCTGGGAAAATACCGGGCTTTCGATCTCTTCGTCGGAAGTACCGATCAGTCTCAGACGGATGTTCAGATCATTCTCTTCGATATATTTTACAAGCGCCTTCACAACTTCCAGGCCTTTTTTATAGCAGAGCACACCGATGAGGCCAATGTTAAAGGTCTCTGTGGTCTTTCTGGTTTTCTTCACTGCCGGAAGATAATGTGGTGCATGCGGAATCACATGGAGATTGTATACATCCGGATAAGCACGCTTGAACAGCTTCGCCGTATCATCGGAAAACGCACGGATCTCGTCACAGTTCAGTAAGAATTCACGGAATTTTGTACGCCAGAGAGTTCCACTTCCGTACTCTGTGCAGGCATTGCTGCGGTTGTCCGGAACGCATTTGTCGCAGACCTCACAGGATGGCACGCCGCAGTATTTTCCCCTGGCATCGATCAGGTTCACTGCCGGACAAAGGGCGAAAAAGTCATGAAGAAGCATGAGGATCTTCGCCCCCTGCTCTCTCTTAAGACGCAGGATACGCTCCAGGGTTTCGTAGAGATTCTGGTAAGTTACAAGCTCGTTGATCCAGATCTCGTCCACACGCATCAGCTCGTCAAGTGCAGTTTCCAGATCATTGGCAAAAAATTCCATCTCGTACTGCTTATACTGATAAGTAAAGTAAAAACGATTGCTTACGATATTATAGCGGATGGTCACAAAACGGTATCCTTCCCGCAGTGCCAGACGCCTTTTCTCCACAAGATAAGCCGTAGCTCCGCCGCCCAGATCATGGTCAAAGGCCACAATGGTAGGCACATCCAGCTTCTTATTGAGAAGTTTCATCTCCACATAAAGTCTTACCGGACGGAGCGGATCTCTTCTGCAGTAGTCTGCGGTATCCTTGTTGTAATCCGGATGTTTGCGGAGCAGTGCGTCGCTGTGCTCTTTCAGAAGGCGTTGTTTCTCCTCGGACGGGAAGCTTCCACCGTGTTTGTGATATACGAACAGGTTATCCACATGTACGTTCTCATAACCTGCAGCTATGGCACGCTGGCACCAGTCGTTTTCCTCTCCGTAGCCTTTTCCGAAGTTCTCCTCATCCAGAAGTCCGACTTCTCTGATGGCTTTCAGGTTCATACCCATGCAGAATCCCACACCTGTAGGCATGGATGGATACTGCGGGCGGATCATGCGGAATTCATCATCGATCTCCCACAGCGGCATTCCCTCAAACAGTTTGTTATCCCGGCAGAAATCCGGGAAACTGCAGATGGTTCCGCAGGTGGTAAACGGTGTGGTGGTGGCGATCTTTTCCTTTGCGAAGATCGGAAGCATCAGGCGCTCCAACCATTCTTCCGGAACCTCCACATCTGTATTTACAAGGGCAACGTGATTTTCCGCCATCTTTAACGCACGGTTTACAGACGGAAGGAAGCCCATATTGGTCTCATTGTTAAGAAGTACCACATTGTCATGCTCTGCGGCATATTTTTCCAGATATTTTCCTACTTCCAAGTCCGGGCTCTTGTCATTTACAATGATCAGGCGATACGGAACCTTTGTCTTCTCAATTCCGGAAAACAGGGCGTCAAAATACTCCAGACCATTATAAACCGGCACGATCACATCCACCTTCTGCTGATAAACAGCCTGTGGATAATCTTTTCTCACACTGCGGACATAACGCTGTTTGAAGTGGCGGAGATTTCCGATACTCTTCGGATCTTCAATGGCATATACCAGAAGTTCCTTCTGATCTCTGGTTCCGGGAATCTTTCCAATGAGGAATCTTCCGGTATCTGCTGCTGTTCCGTATTCCAGAAAAACAGAAATCTCTGCCGGCGCAAGAACCGTTGCCAGGAAAGAAAATCCCGCACTTTCCGCCTCCGGCTTTCCAATGGCATTGGCTACATCCGTACGGTAGATCGTAGTACAGGAAGCTTCCTGAAGCTTCTGTGTTCCCTGATAAAATACGATCCTTGGCTGTCCCATGGAAGCAAATGTAGGATCAAATGCCCAGCCAATGGCATTTAAAGTACCATTTTCATAATGGAAAAAATCAACACTTCCCATACAGGTAGGAGTTGCCTCCACTCCCATCACAGTTGCTGGCTCTGTATGATAATGGAGAACTTTTTTGACCAGCCTTTTCACCTGAGCTTTTTTGCCAGGATGACGCAGTGCCTCTTCCTGCATACGGGCTGCCTCTTCCGCCGCCTGTTTTGCTGCACGTTCGGCCTCTTTTTTAACTCTTTCCTGTTCCCTGCGTACTTCCCGTTCTTTTTCAAATGCCAGAAGCTTTTCCACATCCGGAAGCTCCAGACAGTCAAGTTTTCCCTCAATTACGATCTTATCTACATTTTCCGGGTGTGTAACGTGAATAAGATAAAAACCATCGGTTGTAAAAAATGCGGTTATACTGTTGTCCACCTTCATATGAACACCCTGCGGCACAAGTTCTGCACTGCATCCGCAGTCCAGGCGCTCTACTTTTACTTTCAGGAAATGACCGTTTGCCGGATTCCATCGGAGATTCTTTATCCCCTCAATTTCGGAAAGATCAAAATCCACCCGAAAACGGTTTCCTGTAAGTTTTCCCTCTGCATAAAGCGTATGTTCTTCACAGAAGCCCTCACCAAGATCATAGTAAATCTTACTGTGCATCTGGTGTTTTTCTCTTTCTCTGTTCACCAGCTCTGTTACGGAAACCGGTACTTTTTTCTGTTCAAACGGAAGCAGGGATCCACATCCAACATACTCATAAACAAAATGCATGGTCCATTTCATGAAGATCTCATAATCTGTGTAACCGATTTCAAATTCTGCCATCATATCATCTTCATGTATCAGCTGTGGCAGCTCCGGAATATGAGTATACAGTTCATGGATCAGACGCCACATAATGAAATTCACCGGTACAGGAAAATCAAACATCCATTCATAATCAATGATCTGATTTTGGCTTTCACCCATGAAAATATTACTGCAGATCAGATCCACATTGGCAGGGCAGACACATTCATAATCTGTTCTTCCGGGATATTTTCCAAATACCTCACAGAACTCTTTCGTTCTGTAATCCATGATCCTGCGGGACTGGAAAAAATCCCGATGGAAATTCTTAAGAAGTCCTTTGAGCTCCCCGGTTTTTCCTTCATGAGCAAGTTCAGCGATTTCCTGATGAAGAGTTTTTCCGGTAAGAAGCGGATAGCTGACTTTTCCGTTTTCTGCCTTGCATGGAAGATTTTTATATTTATCAGAGCCTGTTTTTTCCGCTCCAAGCTTTTCCAGGGTCTTCAGGAACCACTCTGCCTCAGGCACCATGGCCTCTTTTTCTGCACGGACCTCTCCGTTCTCACGAACGATCTTTGTCAGAAGCCGAAACTTTTCCTTTCGTTCCTGATTCAGTTTTACATAGAGAATTTCTTCCTTCTCCTGTCTTTCTGTTCTTCCGGCCTCCACAAGGAAAGAATTCACAAAACTGCTCAGGATCTTCTCTTTTTCAAAAGCTTTTACCCCTGCATGTTCTGAGAAAAGATCCGCTGTCTTATCTGTGTACACCGGATAGTTTCTTCCATAGGAATTGGTATAAAGGCTCTCATCTGTAAAAATTTCTGTAGGAAATTTGTAATCCGGGTACGGGTAATAAAAGTGCAGAAAAGGAAAGCCGCTGTTTTCCAGCAGCTCTCCCAGTTCATTCTTGGAAAAGGTGCGCACAGACTGATTTCCCGGATATCCGTTGATTCCGAAAAAGTGAAGATCTGTGTGATCCTCCGGTGCTCCGGCAAAGTACTTCAGTCCCAGTCGGTTCTCGATGGCGATCAGAAGTCTTCCCTCCGGTTTCAGGTATGCACCCATACGCTGAAGAAATGTCTCGTAAGGAGTTTTTCCTTCCGTAAAACTCATGGCATACTCCAGAACACCGTTTACTACCACATAGTCGAATTTCTCCGGAAAAGTCATGTCGTTGAGATTTCCAACCATGATCGTGAGATTTTCTTTATCATTGTTTCTTGCATAATTTATGTCTGCACGACGCTTGGAAAGCTCCACTGAAGTCACATGCCCGGCCTTGCGGCAAAGCATTCCGGTAATAGCTCCGCATCCGGCTCCGATCTCAAGAACGGAATCCGTCTCTTTCAGAGGGTACCAGCTTAAAATATTCTCCCGCAGTCCGGAAAAATGATAGACAATGGGAAAACTCACTTCATCCTCCGGCAGGTCCTCAAACGATTTCCCTTCCTGTGCCATTTTCAGAAGTGTTTCCTCGATATCCCCATCGGAATAATGATCCTTCGCCGTATAATAATCTAAATTCAACTCCGCCATAGTAGTTCCTCCACTTATTTCACAGATACTTTGGAAAACATGTCAAAATATCCCACTGCTTTTTTATCTGTGATCACCGTCAGATTGCACACATCATAAAGCCGGTGAAATACGGTAAAATCGCCGTCTTTATATCCTGTGCAGCCCAGACAAAGCATATATTCTCCTGCCTCCAGCGGCATTATCTGTTTAAAAGTAATCTCCCGCACATCACCGGCTTTCTGCGGTTTCACAGGAGTGTGTTCATACATGGTGTTTGTTCCTGTGATTTCCGTACCTTTCAGATCTTTCAGTGTGAATGCAAAAATCGGGTCATTGACATCTGCCTGAAAGCGTACCTTCATCTGAACAGAAAATTCTTTACCTTTTTCGATCACATTTGTAATCATTCCGGTATCATCCCGGATCGCAAAATCCACGATCTCTCCAAGCTTACTGCCATACTCAAGAACCTTCGGATTCAGATTCAGGCTGTCTTTCATAGCCCTGCCGCCTCCGGCATGCTCTTTTTTCGACACATTTTCTCCAGCTGTGCCATCTGTCAGCTGACCATCCTGCCCTGCTTCTGCATTCTCTGCACCTTCCTCCAGATCTGCATCATCATACTGATTCACCAGCACACGACGGTAGAGATTGACCATCTCCTTGGCGCCACCTTCCGCAAGCTTTTCTCCTTTGTTGAGAAGAACAACCCGATCGCAGTATTTTCCGATACTGCTCAGGTCGTGGCTTACGAACAAAATGGTCTTACCCATTTCCTTGAACTCCTCGAATTTCCGGTAACATTTTGCCTGGAAAAATACATCACCTACGGAAAGCGCCTCATCAACGATCAGGATCTCCGGATCGATATTGATGGCCACCGCAAAAGCCAGACGCACGAACATACCACTGGAGTATGTTTTTACCGGCTGATGGATAAACTCTCCAATATCTGCAAAATCCAGGATAGACTGCAGCTTGGCATCAATCTCCTCTCTGGAAAAACCGATCATACTTCCGTTGAGATATACATTCTCAAGTCCGGAATATTCTCCGTTAAATCCTGCTCCAAGCTCCAGAAGAGCGGAAATCCTTCCATTTACGGAAACTTCTCCACCTGTAGGAGAAAGTACGCCTGTGATGATCTTCAGGATCGTAGATTTACCAGATCCATTGGTTCCGATGATTCCTACTGTTTCCCCTTTATGCACCTGAAAAGATACGTGGTTCAGAGCATAGTGCTCTTTATATTTCTTTTTTCTGGATAATCCCAGAGACTCTTTAAGACGGTCCATGGGATTATCGTAAAGTTTATACATTTTACTGACATCATTTACTGAAATCGCAATATCTTCTGCCATTTTTAACCTCACTTTTGTGTAAATCGTTCACTCTCACAATCTGTCGTCGTTTTGCTGTTTTTCTGCGTACTGAGCAAGTTTCCGCAGGAGACTTCCCTGATTCGATCAAAGAACGTCTGCAAAATGCGGTTTCAGACGTTTGAATATTACAGATCCCAGTCCGAAAAGCAGGATCGTAACCACCCAGAAATAGATCGTCCATGAAGCATGGTTCCAGATTCCGACATGACCAAGCATGGAATCACGATAACCCGTAACTACATAGTACATCGGATTCAGCTTGAACAGCTTGATCAGCCATGGATGTGAAGACAGCATATTGATATCCCACATGATCGGTGTAAGCCATACGCCAACCTGGAGAAAAATGCTGATGATCTGGGTCAGGTCACGGAAAAAAATGACGATTGCACTTGTGGCATACACAAGCCCCAGTACCAAAAGGAAGGTACAGATGGAATAATAAATGATCTGCAGTGTATATAAACTTGGTGTATATCCATAACATGCGCACAAAATAAGTGCGAACACTACAAAAAACACATGCACAAAAAGTGCGGAAATGATCTTCACGATGGGAAGAATACTGATCTTAAATACAACCTTTTTTACAAGGTAATTGTACTCAATCAGTGCATTGGTTCCACCGTTTAACGCATCCTGGAAGAAAAACCACGGCACGATACCGGATACCAGATAGAGTACAAAAGGATAATCCGATACAGTTCCGGCTTTCAGTCCCACGGAAAATACAAACCAGTAGACCAGGATCGTCACGATAGGCTGGATGAATGCCCAGACAATGCCAAGATAGGATCCTGCATATTTTGTTTTGAAATCATTTTTTGCAAGGCTTAAAACCAGCTTTCGATTCTGGTACAGCTCTGCCGGCAAAGCTAATATTTTCTTCATTCTGTAATTCCTTATCGATTCTTATATTCCTCGAAGCTTCCCCACTTCTGATCCTTGTCGGAGAAAATAAGCTCCATGCCTTCCGGGATCGGCCACTCTACATTGATATCCTTGTCATTCCAGATAAGACCGCCCTCGTCGTTTGGATGATAGAAGTCAGAGCATTTGTAGGTGAACTCCGCATTCTCGGAAAGTACCAGGAATCCGTGGGCAAATCCCTTCGGGATAAAGAACTGTTTCTTGTTTTCTGCTGAAAGAACTACTCCGTACCATTTTCCGAATGTTTTGGATCCCTCACGAAGGTCAACTGCAACATCAAAAACCTCTCCGTTTACCACACGTACCAGTTTATCCTGCGGATAGTTGATCTGGAAATGAAGTCCGCGGAGGACACCGTAACGGGAGCTGGACTGGTTGTCCTGAACAAATTCCACATCAATGCCGGCTTCCTTGAAGTCATTGTAATTGTAAGTTTCCATGAAATATCCTCTGGAATCCCCAAAAACTGTTGGCTCGATCACTTTCAGTCCTTCAATATCTCCGCACTGTGTTACTTTTATTTTTCCCATTTTTCTTTCTCCTTTTCTAACGATATTTATTTGCGTGTTTCTTTTCTTTTATTCTGAGTGCCACAAGAAGAGCGATCAGGATCAGGATCATAACTGCCATGATTCCCAGAAGGATCTTTCGAAGTACCGGCATTCCTTCTGTTTCGCTGCTTTCTTTGCTGGCTGTACTCTTCTCTGTTTTTGCAGCAGTCTGATCTGCTGCTGTTTCTGTTTCGGAACCTTCTGTATTTTCCTGATCAGATGCCGCAGTTGGCTCCGGCGTTGGAGTTGCTGTAGCCTGTGCCACACTTCCGCTGCCCACCAGATATTCTCCAAAATAATAAGAAGTTTCTGTTTTTCCGTTTACATCTTCGGATTTCTTTGTGAGAGAATTCAGATCTGTTCCCTTTGGAAGAAGCACACTTCCTCCGTCTACTTCTGTTTTTGTGAAATTATCAAAACCATAGTTAAACATGGCAGTACTGTCCATACAGGAATTCGCCAGATCAGCTGCCCTCATGGTCACTGCAATATACGTTGTATTATCTCTTGTAGCCGCAGTAACAAGGGTATGGCCTGCCGCAACTGTAGTTCCTGTTTTTCCACCGATGCATCCCTGATAATAAAATCCGCTTTCCGGCGCGAACATTGGATGGTGCGTATGCAGAACTCTCTGCTGAGCATTCATATTGGTAGGCTGGATCGTATAATCCGCAGTCCCGATCACAGTACGGAAATCGTCATTTTTCAGACCTTCCCTCATGATCAGAGCCATATCTCTTGCGGAGGAATAATGATTATCATCCGGAAGTCCGCTGGAATTGGCAAAATGTGTATTCGTACATCCGATTTCCTGAGCTCGCTGGTTCATCATATCGATAAACGCCTGCTCCGTGCCACCGATATGCTCAGCAATCTGTGCAGCAACATCGTTGGCCGATTTAATGATCAGTGCATAAAGACAGTCTTTCATGGACAGGACTTCGCCTACCTGCGTGCCAATGTTACTGGAATCCGCATTTACATTCTGTACACCCGTCTGTGTAAATGTTACCTGTTCATCCATGCTGGAATTCTCAACCGCCACCAGAAGTGTCATGATCTTGGTGATACTTGCAGGATAACGCTGTTCATCTGCGCCTTTATTATAAAGAACCACACCCGTATCCGCGTCCATCAGAACGCCCGTGTCAGAAATGATATCGGCTCCGGCCGGCCATCCCTGGATCTGGTTGGTACTGATGTCATATTTCGCATTGAGATCCACCGCTGCCATAGCCTGTACCGGAAGCATCAGCGCCACACTGACTGCTGCCAGGATCATAAATACTTTTTTAATTTTTTTCATAATTCTCCCCTTCTTCTATCAGAATCCATCAAAAGAAGCAATTGCATCCACGACCCGTTTCGCATCCTCCATGTCAAGATTATAGAACATTGGCAGACGCATCAGCCGTTCGCTTTCTTTTGTTGTATAAACATCCTCCCCGGAAAATCTTCCGAATCTCTTTCCTGCGGGTGCGGAATGAAGGGGTACATAATGGAACACGCTGCAGATTTCCCGCTCCCGAAGATATTTCAGAAGCCGTGTACGTACTTTGATATCGTGAACTTTTATGTAGTACATATGTGCATTATGCGTACATTCTTTTGGAACATAAGGCTGCTCGATCTTTCCTTCTTCGGCAAGGAACTTCAGATTTTCATTGTAAAAATCATAAATCTGCATTCTCTTGTCACTGATCTTCTTATGCTGTTCCAGCTGAGCATAAAGATACGCCGCATTCAGCTCACTTGGAAGATAGGAGGAACCGTAATCCATCCACCGGTATTTATCTACCTGTCCGCGGAAAAACTTGCTGCGGTCCGTTCCCTTTTCTCTGAGGATCTCCGCCTTCTCCTGGTACTGGTCCTCATTAAACAGGATCGCGCCGCCTTCTCCCATAGTATAGTTCTTCGTCTCATGGAAGCTGTAGCAGCCAAAATCCCCGATAGTTCCAAGCGCTTTTCCTTTATAGTAGGCATCCACACCCTGAGCCGCATCTTCCACAACTTTCAGATTATGGCGTCTGGCGATGTCCATGATCGTATCCATCTCGCATGCTACACCTGCATAATGAACCGGAACGATTGCTTTTGTTTTTTCTGTGATCGCCTGTTCGATCAGTTTTTCATTGATATTCATGGTATCCGGCCGAATATCCACAAATACGATCTTCGCTCCCCGCAGCACAAATGCATCTGCCGTTGACACAAAGGTATACGATGGCATGATCACTTCATCACCTGGCTGGATATCCGCAAGAAATGCAGCCATCTCCAGCGCATGGGTACAGGAAGTCGTCAGCATTACATGCCCGGCATGAAAACGTTTTTCCATCCATGCAGAGCATTTCTTCGTGTAGATTCCATCCCCACAGAGCATTCCCCGTTCTACCGCATCCCGGATATACTCAAATTCCTTACCTGTAAACGCAGGTCTGTTAAAATCAATCATGTATTTCCTCTTTATTTTCTGTTTTTCATGGTTTTTCTTTATTAACTGTACATTTCATTTTCTCACACTCATGTTGTAAATTCAATGCCTATTTTTCTGCAGGTGTATAATCGGGGATCTGATTCTGATATGCCACTTCTTTTCCAGATGGATCCAGAATGTGCATTTCCCTGTAAAATTCCTGTGTCAGTTCATCCATTTCCTCACGGTTTTCCGTTTTTACGTAATACAGTGCCAGATATGGATTCGGACCATGTTCGATCACCGTTTCTCCTTCTCTATAAAAGATCCACGGTTTTTCCACTTCTTTTTTCTGTCCCAGCAGGACAGCTTTCGACTGATCTCCGATGGTGAGCAGTCTTCCCTGAAAATAGATCACAGCGCCACAGCAATGTGGTTTGTGTATGTCATGGTCTGTGAGCATTTTTTGAAGTTTTGTTCTGTCATACAGAGAAGCCAGAAGAAGTTCTTCCATATTAAATCCGTATACTATGTCAGTAAGTTCATGCTCATATCCGAAAAAACGTGCCGCAATCTCACAGACCTGGATTCCTTCCCCGGGTTTCCAGAAGAACTGCATGGAAAGCGCTCCGTCTTTCTGACCGGTCTTTTCTATATAGGCCTGCAGAAGTTCTGTGGCAGGTCTCTCTACCTTTGCCATAAGCCTGGACGGATAGACATTTCTTGTACTGATGGGAATTTCGCCTTTTGCAACCGATGTTTTTTCACGGTCTGCAATACTGATCACATGAACCTGTCCATCCAGGACCCAGGTCATCATATTAAATTCATATCCATCGTTATATTCTTCCACCAGGATCTCCGGCATATCAGAAAATTCTGCTGTTTTCTGTGACGCTTCTATAAGTTCATCCAGATTTTCAGATATATAGATTCCACGGGAACCGTATTTATCCAGCGGTTTGCTGACTACCGGGTAACGAAGCCCTTTAAGCCGCTCCTTAAGCCTGGATTTTCTGTCCGGATCTTCCAGCACCGCTGTAGGGATCTTTCGAAATCCCGGGGTTGGCAGTTCCAGTTTCCGGAGAAGTGCCCTTGTCTCGGATTTATCGCGGTACCATGGAAGCTGTTCCGGTTTCAGATAGCAGGGCAGTCCTGCCCTGTCGGCAATTTTCACCATACATTCCAGAAGCAGGTCAGAAAAGGAAGTAATGATACCGTCAATTTCTTTTTCCCGGCAAAGTTCTGCAATTCTTTCCGTGTCTGTTACCGGAATCTGATACGCCTCGTCCGCAAATTTCCTTGCCGGACCATCCGGATATCCGTCACAGACAATGGTGTAGTATCCTTTTTCCCGGGATTTCTGTACCAGCTGTACAAATTCCCCCAGAGTTCCCAGTATCAGAAGTCGGTGTTTCATGCTTTTGTTTCCTCCCATTCTCTTATGGAATCTGCAATGTAACGCATTTCTTCCTCCCCGTATCTCTGATCACAGGGCAGAGGAAGGACATTGGCGGCCCAGTCATATTCCATGGTATCCTCATCAAAATGATCGATGATATTCCGCCAGTAGGTCGGCACAAAAATTTTCCGGCCGGCCAGCCATTTTCGAAGTGCCAGCCCGTCCTCATGATAATAGGGATAGGCAAACGGTCCCTCAGGAATTACCTGATTAAAAATACTTTCTGACGGAAGAAGTTCTGTCAGCAGATGATAATTTTCTTCTCTTTTCGCTTTTATATAAGGATAATCCATAGAGCGGAGAAGATTTCCAGTCAGCCGTGACATGCGGCGGATTTCCATCTCATGATAATCTGCCGCATTGTCCAGCATCTTCTGGTAAAAAGTACCGGCATCATACTCATATCGGCCCAGAATGTGCTCAAGTCTTCCCATGGAATGATCCAGCGGTTTCTTTTCCGGATGCAGACTCGCATCCGTTGACAGATATGCCCCGTCGCTGACCCCCAGGAATTTCCGGCAGGAGTACAAAGTATCCACGCCAGGCAGAGGCTTCTGAAAAAATGCATGTGTATGATCCACGATAATGTTTCCGTAAATTTCCCTATATTGCCGGATTCTGTCATCGGTCAGCTGTCCGTAGTAATTTACAAGGTAAAGATATTCACCATCCGGAAGTTTCTTTTCCGGCAGAAGCGGACATAACTTTTCATCCATATGATAAAATTCTATTTCCACTTTTGTTTCTTCACAGGCTCCGGTCACAGAATCGCAGAGATATGTTGGAAGATAGATTTTTTTGCAGTTTCGAGCTTCCATCAACCAAAGAAGTGCGGTTCTCCCAAGGTTTACTCCACAAAGTTCAGGATAATATTCCTGACCTGTAGATTCTTCCAGTTCCAGATAACCACCGATTTCTTTTTTCATCAGTCTGTTTCCTCCTGACGGATCACATAATGTGGCATCTTCTTCGCCTCATTGAGGATATTCATAAGATAAATTCCGATAATTCCAATGGAAAGCAGTGTCAGCCCAAAGAATGCCAGCATTACCAGCATCAGGGATGTCCATCCTTCCACAGAAATCCCAAACATAAAATAACGCACCAGATAATAGATGGCCAGGCAAAGACTTACCAGAAAGCTTGCGATTCCGATGTTCCTCACCATAAGAAGCGGAAATGCCGTATGGGCCGTGATATCATAGATCAGGTCTTTCACAAGACGGCGGAAAGAATATCCACTTTTTCCATAGGCACGGGCTGCATGCTGTACCGGCACATTGATGATCCGATTGGAGCTTAAAACCAGGAGATTGCCGATCTGCGGAAGATATGTATTGGTCTTCAGCATGGCTTCCACAAGAAAACGGCGGATCAGGCGGTAGCTGGTAATCTGAAGATTCGGGTCTTTCCCAAGCATTTTGGAAGTAGCCCAGACGGATAATTTTGTTCCCAGTTTACGGATCAGATTATGCTTCCGGCCTTCATAACTTGCAATGATCACATCCACATCATCCCGTTCATTCATGACATTGATCATCTTCGGAAGCTCTTCCGGCTGATGCTGAAGGTCATCATCCATCGTTACGATGAACTCCCCTTTTGCATGGGCAAATCCGCACAGAAGTGCCGGATGCTGGCCGAAATTTCTTGCCATCTGGATGATCTTCACACGGGAATCCTTCTCCCGGAGTTCTTTCATTACTTCAAAAGAACGGTCTTTCGATCCGTCATCTACCAGGATCAGTTCAAATTCTTCTTTTATTGTTTCCCGGAAAACTTTTTCCAGGCGAGTGTACAGTTCCTGCAGCGTATGTTCTGAATTGTATACAGGAACAACCACTGAATATAGACACATAGTTTTTTTCCTCTCTTTTGTATCAGTTGACACTTATCGTTTAATATTATCATTTTCGATTCCTGTTGTAAACCCGTTGTTGCTGTGCACTTTTCACAGAAACATTCTCTTGCATAAAACGAACAGATGCGATATATTGATTATCAGTTTACAATCACATTTATATGGAGGAAACATGACAAAACTCAAAGATTATATTCAGCTTCATCTGAATATCCTGCTGTTTTCTCTCACCAGCGTTTTTTCCAAGCTTGCGTCCGTTTATTATAATAAAGAGGGGCTTAATAGCCCGTTTCTCTATTTATTTCTTTTTCTTATGATCGCAAACTGTGGAATTTACGCCATCGCGTGGCAGCAGGTAATCAAAAAATTTTCCCTTTCCACGGCCTACGCCAACAAGAGTGTCTATCTTCTGTGGTCACAGGTATGGGCTGTAATTATTTTTCATGAAAATCTGTCGATTCAGAACATCATCGGTATCATGGTCGTTCTGGTCGGAGTCTGGATGGTGCAGAGATATGAATAGAACATTTATGCTGATCATGCTGGCAGGAACTTTTTTTTCAGCAATTTCGCAGGTTCTGCTGAAACAGAGCGCCAATATCACATACAAAAATCCTCTCAGGGAATATCTGAACTGGAGAGTAATTCTGGCTTATGGCATCTTTTTCGGAGTTTTGCTCCTCAATACCTGGTGTTATACAAGAGTCGATATGAAATTTGGTCCTGTAATCGATACCGCTGCCTATGTTTTTGTACTGATCTTTTCCTGGCGTATCCTGAAAGAAAAGATCACCCGTGGAAAAATCATTGGTAATCTGATCATTATTCTGGGTATTCTGATCTATACTTTATAATTACAACAAAAAAACGGCAATTGCCTGCTGTATCCGAAAACTCTTATGCTTTTCAGTACAGCCGGTAACTGCCGTTTTTTATTTATTTACGTTTATTTGCTGCAGCCGCTGTTATGTATACACCGTTTGCATCAAAAGTATAACTCTTTCCATTGATCTTGATCGTACAGTTTTTGTACATGATCGCAGTCTCCGGATCAAAATAATATTTCTTTCCGTCATGTCTCAGCCAGGATCTGCATGCTCTTCCACTTGCAGTAAAATAATAGGTATGGCTTTCGTTATTTCCGCTCCATGTATAGAATACGCTCTTTACCATGATTCCATCGCCGCCAAAGTAATAGAGATCGTCCTTACTGTCCATGTATCTCACATGTTTCATCATATAGCCATATTTCGTCTGGAAATAATAATAATTCTGCCCTACTTTCTTTCTTCCCTTTAAGGCATGTCCATATTGATCAAAATAATACTTCTTGCCGCTGACAGTTATCCACCGATTCTTTACGAGAACTCCATTTCTGTCCACATAACGGACCACATTCTTGGAGTCTCTGAGCAGCTTGCTCTTATACATTCCAAGTGTTTTGTTGATGTAGTACTTTTTGCCGCCGACTTCGATCCAGCCGGTTTTCTTAACACCATTTACATAATAAAATTTCTTTCCATTTTCAGTAACCCAGCCGGTTTTTCCATTGGAGGTGTCTGGTTTGGTGGATGCTTTATAGCTGGTTACGGCTCTCCACCTTGGTGTAATGATCTTTGTATAATCTACATAGCCGAAATCAATGTCTACTGTAGAATATGACGGAATTCCGGAAACCAGTCCTTTCGTACTCTTCAGATATCCGCCACCATCACCATCTGTAGCCTGCCAGATCGTATATTTATAGTTCTTTTTGTTCGGTGCAAGGATCGTGTCACCATATCGTGCCAGCCAGACATCGTAGCCGGTCATTTTACTCCAGTCCAGCTTATTGTCATACCAGTCTGTATTACAGTAGATCATCGGATAATATCCTGCTTTTTTAACCTCATTGCAGAAAGCCTTGGCAAGGTTTGCGATCTGTGTGGAAGAAAGGCTTCTCATCTTCTCATACTCAATGTCATATACCACGGGATAGGAAACCTTATAACCATTCATTTTTTTGATAGCAAGCTGTGCTTCTTTCATCGCCTGCTGTGTTGTTGTGGCAAGGCTGTATATATAAGTTCCAACAGGCATTCCTACCTTTTCGGCCTGTTTCATATTGTAATCATATTTCATATCTATATGATTCAGTCCGTAGGAAATTCTTACAAACGCAAAATCTACATTGGACTTCTTAACCTTGCTCCAGTCGATAGTATCCTGCCACTCTGAAACATCAATTCCTCTTGTAATAGCCCCTTCCAGCTTCTGTCCGCTTCCGTTATAGCAGACTCCGTTGAGCTTCTTCCATGCCTTTGAGCTTGCTGTTGAGCTGGTTGCCCTGGCCCCCGGCACTTTCTCTTCTTCTGCAACAGCCTCACTGCGGTCGACTCCACCGCCGCCCATGGCCATTACTGTAGTCCCCATTGTTCCTATTCCCAGCAACGCCGCCATACAGCCGGCTGCTAGCCATCTTTTCCAGTTTTTCATTTTTCTCCCTTTCCCCACATTGTTGTCCATGTTTATTTTTGCCTGAATTTTATTATACTGACTGTTAAATGGAAAGTAAACCCATATTTGGAAAAAGACCGGTGCCAGCCTTATTGGCTGACACCAATCTTTCATTTGTACTTTCTGTTAATAATATTCTCTTCTGTTTCCAGATCACGGAACTTCCGGGTCTGTCGGATCAAAACTTCCATTGCCACGGAATGTAGCCAGTGGTCTGCGGCCTAACGGTCCCTTGAAGGACTCAGTATTGCTGTATTTACCACTGCTGTAAATATGGATCGTTGCTCCATTGCAGTTCTCATATACCCATTTTGCATCCGCTACACAGGTACGGATACATCCGTGAGATGCCGGATTACCAAGTTTCAGGTATTCCCATGACGGAAGGTTGTATACGCTTTTTGTGGAACCGGCTACAGAGTGAATGAAAATTCCTCCCTGTCCGCAGCCATCAACATGTGTTCCATACTGTCCCCAGGATGGTCCCATCAGAGGCTGCCATCTTAAGCTGCGGGACAGTCTGTATGTACCATCCCATGTAGGTGTTTCAGGAAGACCTACAGAAACACGGATCGTCTTAACCGGAATCGTTTTATTGGAACTTGTATAAACAGTCATAACACCATTGGTCTTATCCACTTCCAGATAATATGGTCCTCTGTAGATGGAAGTAAGGTCATTGCGGCGGAATCCGTTCTTATCAAAGTAATACAGTTTACCGTCAATCCAGCGTCTTGTATTGGTCAGATATTTGGAACCACTGTCCGGATCGATATATCTTACCTGATCATAATAGTCACTGTAGATCACCCAGCCTGTTGAAAAACGTCCCTGGCTGTCCAGATAACCGTTTACAGAACCTCGTTTTATGTTTTTATTGGTTACAACTGTGTAATTCTGCAGATAATACCAGTATTTACCTACTTTCTTCCAGCCGCTTTTTTTCAGGACACCATTGGAAGCTGCATAATACCACCGATTCTGATAACGAATCAGAGTGTTCTTATACATCCAGCCTCTGTGTGTACTGGAATTGGACGTAGCAAAGAAGTAATAGTTATTACCGATCTTTGTTTTACCACTTGCAAGCTTTCCCTTGCTGTTAAAATAATAACTTCTTCCGGAGCTCTTTACTGTCAGCATTTTATTCTGATAGTGATTTCCGTTTCTGTCAAAGTAAAACCATCCATAAAACTGCTTCTTTGCGTTGAGAACTTTCTGCCAGCCTTTTTTCTCAACAACTTTTCCCGGGGTGCTTCCAAAATAATAGATTCTGTTTGATGCTCCCGCACAGTTACGCCAGCAATTTGTCCATGTAGCTCTTCTTCCGTTGCCGCCAAAATAATATCTGGCGCCTTTATATCTGACAAGTTTATTTTTCAATACACGACCATGGCTGTCTGTGACATAATAGGCATTGTCCTGATTCTCAGCCTTCGCCATTGTACTCTTCATTACATAGCCACTGGAATTCAGCATGTACAGATATTTCTTGGACATTACCATAGATACATAAACACCATGTTTCATGATCTGTCCACGTGTAGCTGTCTTCGGGCTGCAGTAAATGAAACGTTTCTCACCTTTACTGTTCACCACATAAGTCCATCCACCATAGAAAAGTTTTCCAGGAATATCGCCTTCCGTGGAAGCCGGCTGAAAATAATATTCATAGGTAGTAGAACCTGCTTTCAGCTTTATTGTACCTTTACGTGGTGCGCCATTACTTGCCAGTGTATAGTAATCATTTCCGATCTTTTTGATCTTTCCATAGAGATTCAGATCAGTTACAGATTTATAGCTTCCCTCTGCATCATAAAAACGGAAAGTTTTTCCTGTCCACAGCCAGTAGTTCTTCTGCTGCTGACCAAGGTTGGAAGTCCATGGGGTGATCGCAGCATTCTCATATCCGGAATACAGAGTTGCTTTATCCTTTTCGAGGAAATACCATTCCACCTTCTGTGTTCCTGCATATCCCGGTGTTCCAGGTTCCCGTGACATTCTTCCTGTCACCAGATATCCATCCTCATTAAACAGATAATATCCTGTATGACCATTGGTCTTGATTTTCAGAAGACCATCCTGTGCTGTAAAATAGCTATATTTAGCAGTTGTTTCTGCGGCATCTTCTGTACTGGAGGCTTCTGCTGCGTCCTCATTCTCCAGGTCCAGATCACCGGAAGCGCTGTCTGTGTTCTCATCTGCTGATGCAGGTTCTGCCACTTCTGTTTCTGTATTCTGAGCCTCATCCTGCTGTTCTGTACTCTGCGTATCTGCTGTATCTTCAGATACCTCCGGTGTTTCGACAGTATCTGCTGTATCTTCAGTTATCTCTCCTGCATTATCCCCAGAATCACTGCTGTCTGTCTGGATTTCAGATGGATTCTCAGCTGCCTTTGCCTCGGATGCAGTGCTCTCCGGTGCTGTCTTCTTACGGAGTTTATAGAAATCCCCCTCTCTGACCCAGTCGTTTTCCTTGGCAACGACTACACCGTTTACGATCTCTGCTCCGGTTGCAGTTGCAGTTGCCGCATCTGCACTACCTGCATCCACTGTATTTTTCTGCGCATCCGCACTGTTCACAGATGGATCTTCCAGCTCAGCCACATCTCCCGCATTAAAGTCATCTGCCGGATCTTCCGCCGGTGCTTCAGTAACATCCGGTGTCTCGGTAATATCCGGTGTCTCAGTAATGTCCGGTGTCTCGGTGATATCCGGTGTCTCAGTCGGATTCTCCGGCACTACCACTTCATCTGTACTGTCGTTGTCTTCATCCGTCTGCGATTGCTGCTCATCTCCGACTTCATCACTGAAGCTGTCTTCTGAGCCAGTGCCTGCCTCTGCTGTCTGCACATCCGGGCTGCTCAAAGCCGTCGCTCCGGCTTCCAGAGTACCACCCATGCACAGTGTAAGGCTGAGCATGATTGCCACAACTCTTCTCTTCACAATAATCCCTCCTGCTCATGCTGCTGTGTTAATGAATTAATATATTTGTACGGTATCACTCGCCCAATCCACTTTCGATAAGTGATGCAAGCGCATCTATTGCCGCCTGTTCATCCTCACCATCGCAGATCAGTGTGATCTCATCTCCGTTTTTTACACAGGCCCCCAGTACACTTAATACGCTTTTGGCATTTGCTGTGCCTCCATCGTACTGAAATGTAACAGAAGATTTATATTTGATCGCTTCGCCACATAAAAGTCCTGCGGGACGGAGATGAAGCCCTGACGGGTTCCTGACCGTTACCTTATAATTTAACATTCCTATGTCTCCCTTACATGCTTTTACTCATATGTTACTGGCTGTTTCCACTGTCAACATTAGAAACTTTGGAAATTTTGATCTCAGCAGTCACATCCTCCAGAAGCTTATAACCATCCGGAAGACTGATCTTGATCGGCACTTCATAGCTGCCTTCTTCCCAGTCATCCATGGAAAGAGTCGCACTTATCGATTTCAGATTAAAGCCCGAGAGATCGCCATCCTCTGCCTGTACTTTTAATTCTACATCCGCAACCTCAAACGCCAGCTGCAGATTATCAGGCAGGCCTTTTACCTTAATATCCTCCGTCGGGAAATTGTATATTTTACTGCCTTCAGGCAGGATATTAACCGTAATCCAAAGATCCGTACTGGATCCTGTTGTCAGCTTCAGACCATCCGGAAGAAGCTCTGCAAGATTTACTTTCTTCTCCACATCATTGCTCTTACCTGAAATATCTACATTCTCGTTATCAAGATATATGGTATTTCCCTGAAGTTTCAAACTGTTCAATGCTTCCTCACTGCCGGCAACACTGAACGTTTCCGGCACTGTTGTAACACTGTCTACAACGTAGCCTTCCGCCGGTTCTCCAGTGTATCCTGCACTGATACGTATATCGGAACGTACTTTCCAGAGTTTTGCCGTAACATTTACTTTTCCGTTATTATCAAACTTCAGATAACTCATGGAATTCGATGAAAGGGTATCCTGATTCTTGTCGGTGATCGTCAGTTCCGCTCCGGTGATCGTTGTGTCCTGATCGATCCCATCAATCTTGGAACTTACGTCCACACTCACACTGTCTATTTTACCAACCAGTGATTCCGGCCCTGTAACTCTGACTTTCTCCGGATTGGCAGTAAGTGATGCAATCTCCAGGCCCTGTGCCGGCTTACTGTCACCGCAGCTTACATTAATGGCAAATTCTTTGGTAACCTTTTTCTCAAGGTGTACGCTGAGATTCTGCGGAGATACCCGGATATTCTCCGGAAGTACTCCTGCACAGGTGGCCGTAATTGGAATCATGACCGGATCCGTGTCTGTAGACTGCGCCTGCTGCAGATCTGCTACTGCCTTAATATCACTTGAGGTGAGACGGTTGACTGTCTTCCGCTCACCTGTAATATAAACACGCACTGTATTTTCACTGTCATCCTGCATGACCATCTGTCCAAGCTGATCCACATAAGCCTCATTAATGATCTGCACATCGGAGATCACAAACCCCTTTGTAATGATAGGATCGTCAACATTTACCACGATCAGCCATACCAGAATACCTACGATCACGGACATGATCTTTAAAGGGATGTTCTTAGTCAGATTTTTCTTCATGTTTCACTCTCCCTTTCAGCAGATTTCTCAGTTTGCTGTTGTCAACTACCTTTTTATTCTGTACTGCTACAAGTATTTCCCGAAGCTGCTTGCTGTTAAGGCCTCTGGAAAGTTCTCCTCCCTGAGCAACCGATACCTGCCCCGTTTCCTCGGAAACAATGATGGTAACAGAATCCGTCGCTTCACTGATTCCCACGCCTGCACGATGTCTGGTTCCCAGCTGTTTGCTCAGTTCCATATTATCAGAAAGCGGAAGATAACAGGTTGCCGCAACGACTCGATTGCCACGCACGATCACTGCTCCGTCATGGAGCGGTGTATTATGCTCAAAAATATTGATCAGGAGCTGACTGGTGAGAATTCCGTCAATATTAATACCGGTACGTATATACTCATCCAGACGGATTTCTTCTTCGATAACGATCAGTGCACCGGTTTTAACCTCACCCATATCAAAACATGCCTTAACCAGTTCATTGATCGTCTTGTCGTTAAAGCGTTCCTTGACTTCCTTTCCACTGTCAAATGGAATGATGGTTGATACGATTTTTTTCTGTCCCAGCTGTTCCAGCGCTCTTCTCAATTCCGGCTGAAAAATTACGATCACACCGATCACCAGCACATTGGCCAGATTGCGGAAGATCCACAGGATCGTATTCATCTTGAATATATAAGCGATCAGAATGAAACCGAGAACTACCAGAATACCCTTCAGCAATGTATATGCTCTTGTAAATTTGATCCAGGCCATAAACTGATATACAAAGAAAGAAATCAGTCCAATCTCAATAATATCAATAACCCCAAGTCCCGGGAGGGAAATCTTCCCCAGATATCCGGTCAGAACTGTCAGTATATTCTGCATAAGTCTCCTCCTTTCTTTCCGCTCATCCTGAGTAAAATACCATCAGCAAAAATATGTCAAGCGGATATTCGCGATCCGCTTCGCTACGTAGCTCTACACCAAATAACTGCTCCGCAGTTTGGTTAAATCAAAGATCTTTCAATGATTCTTCCAGCTGTTTTTCAAAGTCAATCTCATCAATTTTCTGTGGTGTCTCATTCACCGGACTTCCAAAATCCGGTTTCTGTGTAACAGGTGTTTCTTTTCTTTCCGGAAAATTTTCTTCACGGAAAACTACTTTATCTTCTTTCTTTTTTTCTTCACGTACAGGTTCCGCATTGATCTTTTTGATACTTCTCTCTGAAGTTGCCACTGATGCTTTCGGAACCGCTTTTACATAGTAGTAATATTCATCATCTTCATACTCCAACCGTTCTGTCCTGCTGTAATCTCCGCCATAGACAAAGAATTCCAGTACAAACCCGATCAGAACTGAAACTACTGTAGATATGATCATCGGAACCATTGATACCGTCACATCCAGGCAAAAATCTCCCGCAAGAATAACCAGAATATAGGCCACACCACCTGCAATGATCGCAATTCTCCACGCGTAGTCAAAAGAGCGTGTTCTGAGAAGATTCACCAGTAATACAACAACCACAAAAGCAATCACTGTGATCCACATAGCCCAGTTCTGGACCAGTCCGTCCGAAAGCAGTTTCAGCTTCTCGGCAATTTCTGTTCCCTGATCGCTGAGTGCCGCGGACTGTGCATGTACAAAACGGATAAAATAATAGATCACCACACCACATCCTGCCGGAAGTGCTGAAACCGCACTGCCAAGTAAACCTGCTCCCAGTGGAAGGAGTGTAGGAACACTGAATCCAAAAGAAAGAGGTGTCAGGATCAATGTAAGATTCTGAGATCCGCTGAACCGAAGAAACAGGATCATCATAAACAGGATCAGTACCAGCATAAATCCGGCCACTTCCGGTCCCACCGCATAACAATGACCGATCATCATGGCAAATCCGATGAACATCATCACGGATACAGGTAAAATAGCACACACCAGTGCCAGTACAAGAATTACAAATATATTATCCAGCTGCTTCATATATCCCATATTACTGTTGATCCAGAGGAAATAGACAAATGCCAGAGCGAACTTCAGAACCGGCAGTATATATACTTCATATTCTCCATAAAACCTCTTGATATTCTGTTTAATCTCAAGTAAAGCTGTCATTTTCTATGTCCTCCCGATTTTCTCCGGACCGGTGTTCTCTTTTCTCCCCGTCCGTAGATTTTTTCCAGTCTGGTAAGATCCTGATAATATTCCTTCACACTCTTCTTGGCGCGGTGATATTTCACAGAATACTGAATATAAGTCAGCACAGAATACACGATCAGCATGCCCAGATATCCGACTATGATATAAATCCCCACTGCGACCAGGTTGATCTTATTCACATTATCCATAAGATATTCACTGAAATACGCAGCAATTCCGGCAAGCAGAAGCACATAGCCAATGGTTACCAGAAAGAAATTTTTGATCAGTGCAAGGCCGATATAATCGCTCCGGTAATATCTGCTCACCGGAAGATATTTCCTGCCTTCTCCATGTTCATACATGGCAAGGCGGTTCATGACCTTCACCTTTTCTTCATTTACCATAAATAACTCCTCATAAGCTTTCTTATCAGGAAACTCCTGATATATAGTTCGTATTTCGCACTTTATGCAGCTATACTGTTTAACTGCAATCAAATTTATTGTAGCATAGTTCCCTACCTATGAAAAGTGTTTTTTCAGGGCTTTCACGCCCTTCCGGCGCATACTGTAAGGAAATAAACTTCCTTTGCACCTGCCTCCAGAAGGCACTGTGCCATGGCATCCATGGTACTGCCCGTTGTATAGACATCGTCCACCACCAGCACCGATAATCCAGTTATATCTGCAGTTACCTGATATGCATTTTTAAGATTTTGCCGCCGTTTTGCGGCATTGAGTTTCTTTTGCGATCTTGTATTTCGTACTTTTCGTACCACATCCTCCCTCCAGGGTATCCCGCAGAAACCACTGAGCCGTTCTGCCAGATACGCTGCCTGGTTAAATCCTCTGTTTCTTTTCTTTCTGGGGTGGAGCGGAACAGGAACGATAAGCTGCGGTCTCCAGCGTTCCAGATATTTCTTTCCATAAATACTCATGGCTTTTGCGTAGAAATCTCCGTATTCCCGACACCCGTAATATTTGAACCGTACCAGAGACTGCCGCCACATCTCTCCGTATGAAAATATACTTCTGCCTTCCGAAAAATAATGCTGTTCCTTCCGGCAATCCTGACAATATTCCTCTTCTGTTTTTACGGGACGGCCACACTTTTTGCACAGTGGTTCCACATTTGGCCGGATCTTTCCGGCGCACCCGGAACAGATCAGGCTGTTCTTCTGTTTCAGGATCTGATGACACATGGGACATTTTTTCGGATAGAGCATATTCAGAAAAATTTCAGCTGTTTTTTTCAAGAAAGTCCTTTCTCCCCGATAGCACTCTCCTTATAGTACAGTCAAGCGGATATTCGCTGTACTAGTAGCTGTACTAGTTGATCTCAGCTTCATCCAGTTCCCGTATTCTCCTGTCCAGTGAACTGTATCTCTGCTGCTGTTTCTCATTACGGATCATTTCCGCAAAGGTATTTTCACTTCCTACTACTGTGACACATTTACGTGCCCTTGTCACAGCTGTATACAAAAGATTTCGGTTCATCAGCATTCTTGGACCTGAAAGAATCGGTAAAATAACCGCAGGATATTCCGAGCCCTGTGATTTATGTATGGTCACTGCATAGGCAAGTTCCAGTTCTTCCAGCTGTTTAAAGGAGTATTGCGCCTGACGTCCATCCTCAAATTCCACTGTAGCGGTCTCCGCAAATTCATTGATCTCCGTCATGATACCTGTATCGCCGTTAAATACCCCGACTCCTTTATCTACCGGAATCTTATATCTTCCGAGGATTTCCCACTCCAGCTGATAATTGTTTTTCACCTGCATCACCTTATCTCCCTCACGGAAAAGGCGCTGCCCGATTTCTTTTTCTTTTTTCTTCTCATCTGGCGGATTCAGATAGCGCTGAAGGATCTGATTCAGTCTTTCCACGCCAAGAAGCCCCTTACGCATGGGAGTCAAAACCTGGATTTCATAAGGCTTCGCATCAACATAACGTGGAAGTTTCTCCTGGATCAGCGCGATCACAACCCGAATGATGATATCTGCATCGTATCTCTTCAGGAAAAAGAAATCCCGGCTTTTATTGTTGATCGTAACCTGTTCTCCGCGGTTGATCTTATGTGCATTTACTACAATATCACTCTCGGAAGCCTGCCGGAAGATCTTCTTCAGCTCCACTACTGAAAAACAGCCACTGCGGATAATATCCCTCAGAACATTTCCTGGTCCTACACTTGGAAGTTGGTTTTCATCTCCCACCAGGATCAGTCTGGTTCCTGCAGTTATCGCCAGAAGAAGAGAATGCATCAGCGCAATATCTACCATAGACATCTCATCAATAATGATCACATCTGCTTCCAGAGGATTTTCGAAATTTCTGTCAAAATGAACAGCTCTGCCTTCCCGCTCTCCCTCCGGCATACCATTCAGTTCCAGAAGACGATGGATCGTCTGTGCTTCATATCCGGTAGCTTCTGTCATTCTCTTGGCAGCACGGCCCGTAGGAGCTGCAAGGCGAAGTTCTGCTCCTTCTTCCTCAAAATAGCGGATAATTGCGTTAATGGTAGTTGTTTTTCCTGTTCCCGGGCCTCCCGTCAGAATAAACAGGCCGTGCTGGGCAGCAGATATCACTGCCTGTTTCTGCATTTCATCCAGCTTGGTTCCTGTCTCTTTCTCAATTCTTTCAATCCTTTTCTGGATCATGTATTCATCCTCAGGGCAGAGAATATTCAATTCACACAGCATCCTTGCAGAATCCAGTTCCAGGTTATAATAACGTTTGGGATAAACGACAGTTCCCTCTTCCGTTTCCTTAAGGATCAGTTTCCGTTCCACGACCATATCCATCAGGTGCTTCTCCATATAAGAAACATCTACTCCCAGAAGCCTGGACGCTCTGGAAAAAAGCTCTTCCTTTGGAAGATAAATGTGGCCCTCCCCAGAAGCCTGTAGGAGAGTATACAACATTCCGCTCCGTATTCTGTAATCTGAATCTGTATGGATTCCGATCCTGGATGCGATATCATCTGCGATCCGAAATCCCACACCGCTGATATCTTCTGCCAGACGGTATGGATTCTCCTGAAGGACACCATATACCGACTGTCCGTATTTCTGGTATATCTTCGCTCCCAGATTCAAAGAAATCCCATATTTCTGCAAAAAGATCATGGCACGGCGCATATCCGCCTTTTCTGTCATCTGTTCCGCAATCTCCATGGCTTTCTTTTCGCTGATACCTTTGATCTCTGCCAGCCGTTCCGGTTCTTCTTCCACGATCCGCATAGTATCATCCCCAAACCGCCGGACGATTCTTGCCGCCAATGCGGCACCGATACCTTTGATCGCACCGGAACCCAGATAACGCTCCACCGCAAGTGCATCTTCCGGCATTTTTTCCACATAGGAGGATATCTGAAACTGTTTTCCGTATACCGGATGTGTTGTATAATTTCCGGAAGCTTCAATTGACACGCCCTGTGTGATCGCAGGAAATGTGCCTACACAGGTCAGCTCCTGTCCCTCTTCCATTCCTTTCAGTACCATAACGGTATACCCATTATCTTCATTTCGGAATATCACATGATCTATATATCCTGTAACTGTCTCACTCATCTTCTTCTCCATCTGCATCGCGGTTCAAATGCTTAACGCATCAAAGATACCCCTGCGAGTATGATGCATTAATTATCGGAACACTGTAATAACATCAAAAGGCACTGCTGTCGCAGCGCCTTATCTGGTGTAAATTTATACTCTTGACATGATCTCCGCATATTTCCCTGTTCCGGCAGCTACAACCAGCATGGCATCCTGCACAGTCAGCGTACTTACTCCTGTTTTCTGCTCGATCAGCGTATCCATGCCATGAAGCATGGCACCTCCACCTGTCAGGACAATTCCTCTGTCCATGATATCTGCTGCCAGTTCCGGTGGTGTCTTTTCGAGAACACCATGAACCGCTTCCACGATCTGTCCTGTTGTCTCTCTCAACGCTGTCCTGATCTCTTCTGACGTCAGCGTTGCCACCTTCGGCAGACCTGTGATAATGTTTCTTCCCTTCACTTCCATAGTCCGGAGGTCTGCTTCTTCACTGGCTGTTCCAATTTTGATCTTGATATTTTCTGCTGCATCCTCTCCGATAAAGAGGCTGTGTTTCTCTCTTACATAATTCATGATCGCATGGTTAAAATTGTCACCTGCAACTTTCACCGAAGCAGAAACAACTACTCCGCCTACAGATATCACAGCCACATCTGTAGTTCCCGCACCGATATCCACGATCAGATTTCCAAACGGCTTGGTAATATCTACTCCCGCACCGATCGCAGCCGCAATAGGTTCTTCCACGAGAAATACTTCCCTGGCTCCGGACTGATATGCTGCTTCCTCCATAGCCTTACGCTCAATCTCTGTAATACCACTCGGAACACTGATGCTGACTCTCGGCTTACGGAACGCTCTTCGTCCCATAGCCTGGGAAATAAAATATTTCAGCATCTTCTCCATAACATTGTAATCAACGATCACACCGCCACGGATCGGCCATATGACTTCCATATTGGAAGTTAAATGGCTGGCCATCTGTCTGGCCTCCTCTCCGATTGCCCTGATCTTCTCTGTATCTTTATCATAAATAACTACAGAAGGCTCTCTTAAAACGATTCCCCTTCCTGTAGAAAACACCAGACTGTTTCTGGTTCCCAGATCGATTCCGATATCTTTTGCCGGCATAAATCCTCCCGCCTGCGTCTGCAAAATTCCCGTGCAGACACATTTCTGACTTGTTCTGTTCTATCTTTCATCCGGCAAAACCTGATCTATCTGCGTCTGCCGGACAGTTCCCGCACTTCATTATATACAAAACCTTCGGAATTGAAAAGGACTTTTACCCGTTATTTCTGTTCCAGATATTTTTTTACGTATTTACCGGTGTAGGAGACCGGGCTTGCAGCGATCTCTTCCGGTGTACCCTGCGCTATGACTGTTCCGCCACGGTCACCGCCTTCCGGGCCAATATCAATGATATAATCTGCTGTCTTGATCACATCCAGATTATGCTCAATGACCACAACTGTATTTCCTCCTTCGGAAAGACGGCGCAAAATCTCGATCAGCTTGTGCACATCCGCAAAATGAAGGCCTGTCGTGGGTTCATCCAGAATATATATGGTCTTCCCGGTGCTTCGTTTACTGAGTTCCGTGGCAAGCTTGATACGCTGAGCCTCTCCTCCCGAAAGGGTTGTAGACGGCTGTCCCAGGCGGATATAGGAAAGTCCCACATCATAAAGGGTCTCGATCTTTCTCCGGATTGACGGCACATTTTCAAAGAATGTCAGTGCCTCTTCCACCGTCATATTCAGTACATCATAAATGCTCTTGCCTTTATACTTCACTTCCAGTGTTTCCCTGTTGTAGCGTTTTCCTTTACAAACCTCACATGGCACATATACATCCGGAAGGAAATGCATCTCGATCTTGATGATTCCATCGCCGCTGCAGGCTTCGCAGCGACCGCCTTTCACATTAAAACTGAAGCGCCCCTTCTTATATCCCTTCGCCTTGGCATCTGCAGTTGCTGCGAACAGATCACGGATCTGGTCAAAAACACCGGTATAAGTTGCCGGATTGGAACGGGGCGTTCTTCCGATCGGAGACTGATCAATATCGATCACCTTGTCCAGCTGATCAATCCCGAGAATATCATCATGTTTACCAGGAATTATCCTGGCACGGTTCAGATCCCTTGCCAGTCTCTTATAAAGGATCTCATTGATCAGTGAACTCTTACCGGAGCCGGAAACTCCTGTGACACAGGTCATGACACCCAGCGGAATATCCACATCGATATGCTTCAGATTATTCTCTGCCGCACCTTTTATATGAAGGAAACCTGTTGGCTCTTTACGTACTTCCGGCACCGGAATCTTAAGTCTTCCACTTAAATAAGCTCCTGTTACCGATTGCTCGTTCTTCATCAGATCCTCAGCTGTACCCATGGCAACCAGCTGTCCGCCATGTTCACCGGCACCGGGACCGATATCGATTACACAATCCGCCGCACGCATGGTATCCTCATCATGTTCGACCACGATCAGGCTGTTGCCAAGATCGCGAAGGCGCATCAGCGCTCCCAGAAGCTTGTCATTATCCCGCTGATGGAGACCGATACTTGGCTCGTCCAGAATATAGGCAACTCCAACAAGGCCGGAACCGATCTGTGTGGCAAGACGGATCCTCTGTGCCTCCCCGCCGGAAAGAGTTCCGGTAGCTCTTCCAAGGGAAAGATACTCCAGACCAACTTCCGCAAGAAATCCCACTCTGGCACGGATCTCCTTCAGGATCTGCTTACCGATCAGTTCCTGCTGCTCGGAAAGCTTCAGGTCACGAAGAAACCCCTGTAATCTCTCCACAGGCATGTTCGTCACTTCATAGATATTCTTATCTGCCACAGTCACTGCCAGAGACTCCTTCTTCAGCCTCTGTCCCTTACAGGTGGTACATGGAGTGATCCGCATGAAACTCTCATATTCCTGCTTCATAGTCTCGGAACCGGTCTCCCGGTATCTCTGCTCCACATTGCGGATCAGTCCCGGAAATGCCACATCATAAACACCTTCTCCACGCTGACCCTTGTAATAAACTTTCACGGAGTGACCACCGGTACCGTTGATCAGGATGTCCTGGATTTCCTTAGGATATTCACAGAAAGGGGTATCCAGAGAAAAGTTATATTCTCTCGCCAGTGCATCCAGGATCGCTCTTGAAAAACTGCCCTGTGTGGTACAGGACTGCCAGCCAAGAACCGTGATCGCACCTTCATTGATGCTCAGTTTCTTATCCGGTATCATAAGGTCAATATCGAATTCCATCTTATATCCAAGGCCCAGGCACTTGGGGCAGGCACCAAACGGATTATTAAAAGAAAAACTTCTCGGCTCGATCTCATCAATACTGATACCACAGTCCGGGCAGGAAAAGCTCTGGCTAAAATTCAGAAGCTTTCCGTCCATGGTATCCACTACCAGAAGACCATCAGCCAGCTCCAGCACAGTCTCAATAGAATCCGAAAGACGTTTCTCAATTCCCGGTTTCACGATAAGACGGTCCACAACGATCTCAATGTTATGCTTGATATTCTTATCCAGGCTGATATCCTCGGAAAGCTCATAAAGACTTCCATCGATCTGAACTCTTACATATCCGCTTCTTCTGGCCTGGTCAAGCAGCTTGGCATGTGTTCCCTTACGGCCACGTACCACCGGCGCAAGAAGCTGTATCTTCTGACGCTCCGGAAGCGTCATGATCTGATCTACCATCTGATCCACTGTCTGTTTCCGGATCTCTCTGCCGCACTTCGGACAATGAGGGACTCCCACACGGGCATACAGAAGGCGGAAATAATCATAGATCTCAGTTACCGTTCCCACAGTAGAACGGGGATTCCGGTTCGTTGACTTCTGATCAATGGAAATCGCAGGAGGAAGTCCCTCGATACTCTCCACATCCGGTTTCTCCATCTGTCCAAGAAACTGCCTCGCATAGGAAGAAAGAGATTCCATATAACGTCTCTGACCCTCCGCATAGATCGTATCAAACGCAAGGGATGACTTACCGGATCCACTGAGTCCGGTAAGTACCACGAACTGGTCTCTGGGAATATCCACGCTGAGATTCTTAAGATTATTCTCATTCGCTCCGCGTATTCTGATAAAACGCTTCTTATCGTTCACTTCTGCTGACATGAAAGCCTCCTACTCTGCCCGGCCATACAAAAATCTTCCGGTATTTTCTTCTATAGCAGAATATCTGTCTCTCATTCTGCTGTAAAATTTCTGTTTGTTTTTTACAGTATACAATCAGAACATTCGTTCGTCAAGGTGAAAAAATCGACAAAATCCGCTACAGAAGAAAATCTGCCATCACTCCGTTGCTTACATGGATTCCTCTTCTTGTCAGAAAAATCCTGTCATTTTTCTTCTTCAGCATTCCCAGGGCAAAATGTTTTTTCAGAACCTTTCCGTAAATACTCTCCATATTTTTTCCGAAATATTCCTCAAATTCACGCACAGATACCCCCTCTGTCATACGCAGCCCCAGAAACATAAATTCCGCCATTTCATCCGCCTCCGTAAGTGTTTCCCTGTCACAGCGGATTTTTTCCGGAAACGCACTGTTTCTGAGATATTCTTCCATATTATCCGTATTGGAAAACCGCACATGGTCCACAAGAGAAGAAGCTCCAAGTCCCAGTCCCAGATAATCCGTCCTCTGCCAGTATCCTTTATTATGGCGGCACTCCAGGCCCTTTTTCGCATAATTGGAAATTTCATACTGATGAAATCCGTATTCTCCCAGAATTGCTGCCGTATCTTCATACATGCGGTACTCCGTATCTTCATCCGGAAGATCCAGCTCCCGTTCCCAGAATGGAGTTCCTTCCTCCACGATCAGGCTGTATGCGGAAATATGCTCCGGTGAAAGCTCTGCCACTGTACGGAGATTTTTTTCCCAGTCTTCATAGGTCTGCTCCGGGATCGCACTCATCAGATCAATATTGATATTGGAAAATCCCGCTTCCCTTGCCATGAAAAAACTCTCCAGAAATTCTTCCCAGGTGTGTATCCTCCCAAGGATCTTCAGTTCACGATTCTGTGGAGACTGCAATCCCAGACTTAACCGGTTCACTCCATGCTTCCGGTATTCCTGAAGTTTTTCTTTATATAAAGTCCCCGGATTTGCTTCGATGGTGATCTCAGCATCCGGGGCCATAAAAAACTTATTTCTGATCTGATCCAGAATTGCTCCCATAAGAGCAGGATCCGGAACGGAAGGTGTTCCTCCGCCAATAAAAACCGTGGTGATCTCTCTGTCCGGAAATTCCGGAACAGCAGCGATTTCCCTTCCAAGAGACTGGAAATATTCCCGTTGCCGTTCTTTTCCCGCCGGACCTGAAAGGAAATCACAGTAATCACATTTTTTCACACAAAAGGGGATATGAACATAGAGTTCCATAGGCTTCTTCGCCTTATTCTTCATCCATGTCTCCTTCCTCTGTACCCGCATAACTGTCAGTTTCGTCATACTGCGAGGTATCTCCATCGCCGGTATCATAACTGCTTTCATCATCTCCGGCATCACTGCCATCATCAGCAACGTCTCCGGTATCGGATGTATCCGTACCATCCCCGGATGTTGAATCTGATCCGGTCTCATCCGTATTATCCCCGCTTCCGTCGGAAGCTGCCGGTGTTGGTGTCACGGCATCTGTTCCCAGTGCCGCTCCGCCGTTTTCAGCCAGATACTCATTTACCATAGTAAGATTACCGTTGGTTGTCACGGCATCCGGATCTACCGTTTTCGGATCTGGTGTTGCGGTCGGCTCCGGTGCCATACTGATCTTGATCACACTTTCATCTTCCGCGTTTTTCTTTTTTGAACCGCATCCGGTAAGCAGGATTCCGGTCATCGCCAGAAGTCCTGCTGCCAGAAACAGTCTTTTTATATTTTTTCCCAAAAAGTCATCTCCTATTTATCATCCAGCTTCAGGACACTCATAAATGCCTTCTGCGGAATTTCCACATTACCAACCTGACGCATACGTTTCTTACCTTCCTTCTGTTTCTCAAGAAGTTTCTTTTTACGGGAAATATCTCCGCCATAACACTTGGCAAGAACGTCTTTACGCATGGCTCTTACTGTCTCTCTGGCAATGACCTTGCTTCCGATAGCTGCCTGGATCGGGATCTCAAAGAGCTGCCTCGGGATCTCATCTTTCAGTTTCTCGCACATCTTCCTGCCACGCTCATAAGCAGTATCCGCATGAACGATAAAGGAAAGGGCATCCACCTCTTCCTTGTTCACAAGGATATCCAGTTTCACAAGCTCACTTCTTTCATAACCATCCAGCTCATAATCCAGGGACGCATATCCTCTGGAACGTGACTTCAGTGCATCAAAGAAATCGTAAATGATCTCATTCAGAGGCAGCCTGTATTTCAGAAGTGCACGGGTTTCTTCCATATATTCCATGCCTTCATACTGGCCACGTCTCTCCTGGCAGAGATCCATGATCGCACCGATAAACTCTGTAGTTACCATGATCTCAGCCTTCACCATCGGCTCTTCCATATATTCGATCTCAGACGGATCCGGAAGATTAGTCGGGTTGGTCAGTTCGATGACCTCGCCGTTGGTTTTGTAAACTTTATAAATAACACTTGGTGCGGTCGTTACAAGATCCAGATTATACTCTCTCTCCAGACGTTCCTGGATGATCTCCAGATGGAGAAGCCCAAGGAACCCACAACGGAAACCAAAGCCAAGAGCAACGGAAGTCTCCGGCTCATAATAAAGAGACGCATCATTAAGCTGAAGTTTCTCCAGGGCATCACGAAGATCGCCGTATTTGGCACCGTCTGCCGGATAAAGTCCGCAGTAAACCATCGGATTTACCTTCTTATATCCCGGAAGTGCCTCCGCACAGGGGTTGTCTGCGTCCGTTACGGTATCACCCACACGGGTATCCCTCACATTCTTGATACTGGCAGTAATATAGCCGACCATACCTGCCGTCAGTTCATCACAGGGAATAAACTGGCCAGCGCCAAAATATCCTACTTCTACGACTTCCGTAGTAAATCCGGTAGCCATCATATGAATCTTCGTGCCCTTTTTTACACGGCCGTCCTTGATCCTGCAAAATACGATAACACCTTTATAAGGATCATAAACAGAGTCAAAGATAAGGGCTTTCAGAGGTGCATCCACATCTCCCTGCGGTGCCGGAACTTTATTTACAATCTGCTCCAGAACCTGTTCCACGTTCAGACCTGTCTTTGCGGAAATCTGCGGTGCATCCTGGGCTTCAATCCCGATCACATCCTCAATCTCATTGATAACACGCTCCGGGTCCGCACTTGGAAGGTCGATCTTATTGATAACCGGAACCACATCCAAATCATGATCCAGCGCCATATATACGTTGGCAAGGGTCTGAGCCTCGATTCCCTGGGCAGCATCTACAACAAGGATCGCGCCGTCACAGGCTGCAAGACTCCTGGAAACTTCATAATTAAAGTCTACATGTCCCGGGGTATCGATCAGGTTAAAAATATATTCATTTCCATCCTTGGCCTTGTATACAATACGGACAGCCTGGGATTTGATGGTGATTCCACGTTCTCTCTCCAGTTCCATATTATCCAGAACCTGGGCCTGCATTTCTCTCTCCGTGAGAAGTCCTGTCATCTCGATGATACGGTCCGCAAGTGTTGATTTTCCGTGGTCAATATGTGCAATGATACAAAAATTTCGAATTTTACTCTGGTCTATCATTCAGGAAATCCTCCTTAAGTTTCTCTTGCATCAGACGGACATTCCTGTTCCGCTCTGCTGCATGCCTGTAAATGTAGTCACTTCACGCTTTTCATTCACAAAGCATATTTTTCCATACTGCTCTTTATCATATCATATTTTAGCCGTTTTTGTCACTGCCTTTCAATACTCTGTTTAAGATATCTGCAAAAGGTTCCATGGCATTTCGGACTTCCTCCACAGTATTGGTCTGTGCACCCGCTTCCAGAAGAAGGGCCCGGGGCTTCAGATGAAGGTTATAACGAAGCCCTGCCAGATAAATTCCCCGGTAAAGCTTTGGATAGTACTGTGCTGCCTGGTATTCCAGCTGAAAAGAAAAAGCCAGATTCTCTTCTATGTAAGGATTGGGCAGATAACTCACCGCTCCCTGGTTGACCGTATAACTCAACCCATTATAAAAAAGCAGCTGCGCTGTTGGTTTCCCGTCTATTTCCGTCACCAGATGACGGTCATCCGGCACGCCGTCTCTGTGGAGATCGATCACCACTTCAACAGAAGGGTTCTCCTCCAGGACCTTTTCTATGGAAGCTCTTGCATAATCATATGCTTTACTCCGGTCCAGCTGCCCGCCCATCATATCAAAAGCGTCTGTCACATGAAGCACCCGATAACCATATGTCTTTTCAAGCAGCTCCGCGAGATGGTCGCCCACTCCAACGATGGTATCTTCCACCTGTCCTTCTCTGGAGTCTGCAAACGTTTCCTGGGAATGGGTGTGATAGATCAGGATCTGTGGCACCTCCGGGTCCTGTTTTATGGAAAGATCTTCTTTCAGGAATCTGGTTCCGCAAATCTGCTGTGCATTCGTCTCCGTATTGGAATCCAGGATAAAAAACTGATTCATCACATAATCAAAATCTGCCAGTTTCGCAGGAGACAGATCGATCTGCGGATGAGGCAGTGCCACGGTTTCCTGAGTTTTTCCGGCTTCTTCGCCAGAGGTCTTCTTTTCTTTTGGAGCCGCTTTTGTCGGAGTGCTCTCTGACGGGGTATCTTCCGGTTTCGTAATTTCCGGCGTTTTCTCTTTTTTCTGACTTGTCTCTTTTTTTATTTCATCTTTCTTTTCCACATTTTCCTTCTGCTTTCCATCAGTTTTCTTGGTTTCGGCACTGTCAGAAGGCTTCTGTACGGACTCCGGCGATTCTTTTTCCTCTGCCTTCTCCGCCTCCGCCAGAAGAAGCGCCTCCTGCTCTTTCCGGTTTTCCGCTTCCACTTCCTCCCCCAGATGCTCTGCATTTTTTTCCTGCAAAAGCATCTCTGTTTCACGGTCCTGCCCGTTTTCCTCCTGCAAAGCTTTCTTTTCCAGAAAGCAATACAGCGGCAGCTGTCTGTAGATCTCACCATGCTTGAAAAAATCCCCCGGCAGTGCAGCCACGACGCACAGAAAGATCAGGCTCAAAACCACACAGAATGCCTTCTGGATATTCGTCACCCACGATCACCTCTATGGTATTTTATGACCTGTCCTCCTCGATTAGACTATCAGAAAATGCCATATTCAGTCCTTCAGAAATGGTAAAACTTAAATAGCGCACGGTTTCATCTACATCTTTCGGTGTCACAAACATGGTATAAAGCTTCGGCGAGATCATTTCCTCCAGAAATTCCTTCTGTTCTTCTTCCTCCAGTGCATCCAGAAGATCTGCCATGGAATCATGGACAATGGTAGCCGCATCTACCACCGTAGGCACACCGATCCCGATCACACGGACAGAGAGATTTTCCTCATTCAGACCTTCTCTGTGATTGCCAACTCCGGAACCCGGACTGATCCCGGTATCCGTGATCTGAATGGTACGGTTCAGCCTTGCTGTACTTCTGGCAGCCAGTGCATCAATGGCGATCACCACATCCGGCTTTGTTTCGGAAACGACCCCCTGAACGATCTCCAGCGTTTCCATTCCGGTCTGAGCCATCACTCCTGGTGCGATTCCGCTGATCTGATGCATTTTCATATGTGCATTTGACTTCAGTCCATACTCCCGGATCACATGCCTTGTCATATGAAGACCGGAAACCGCACGTGGTCCAAGAGAATCCGCAGTGATCTCCTGGTTCCCGAGTCCAACCACCAGAACTGACTGCTGCCGTCCCAAATCGATCAGTTCCCGGAGATGATGTGCCACTTCTTCTGAAATCTCCCTGTGATAATCCTCATCCGGAACAGAAAGATCCGGCGCTTCAATGGTGATATATGTCCCCTGCGGTTTTCCCATGGTTCTGGCTCCGTTTTCTGTTGTGATCCGTACCACAGTCGTCCGAACGTCTTTTTCCGCATCATATTTTTCCTGGATCTCTACTCCATGTACTTCTACATTTTCCTCCTGAAAGCGCTCTGTTGTTTCCAGAGCCAGGTCTGTTCTGATTCTGCTCCTTCCAGTCATACTCTCATCCTCTTTTTCTGTAAAATCGTAAACTCTTTCCGCTCCCACTTGCTTTCCGATCATATCATCGCCATGAAAGCCACATTTTTCGGTGTTTTCGTTTTCATTATTTCCCTTTTTCCCATAAATATGTATCCTTTTCTCCTGCATCCACATCATCTGGTATTTTTTTGTCATTTTTCCGTAATTTTTTTGAAAAATATCTTGACATTCTGTTTCACATATAATAATATATATAAGCATGTTTCATAGGAGCGCCCGTGTCTGTTCCTGTGAATGTAATTTATATTATATTTTTAGGAATCGGAGGTGTACGAATTGGCTAACATTAAATCCGCAAAGAAGAGAATCTTAGTTAACAGAACTAAGGCTGCAAGAAACAAAGCAATCCGTTCTGCAGTTAAGACTTCCATCAAGAAAGTTGAGACAGCAGTTGAGAATAAGGATAAGGCAGCTGCAGAGGTTGCTCTTAAGGACGCAATCTCCACAATCAGCAAAGCTACATCCAAGGGCGTTTACCACAAAAATAACTGCGCCAGAAAAATTTCCCGTCTTTCCAAAGCTGTCAACAGCATTGCGTAATAGACCACGGAATATTTTAGTTATAAGCTTATAAGTAAAAGGAAAGACAGTCGAACCGTCAGCGACTGTCTTTTTTGTATATATTTCTGAAGGAGTTTTTTTTATGATATCTCATCCCTTTCCCTACCGTCTCATCCGCAGCAACCGAAAAACCCTGGCGATCCAGGTCAGCGTTTCCGGCCAGGTGACTGTCCGTGCTCCCCGTACAATGTCAGACTCCACCATCCATCGCTTTCTCTCCCAGAAAGAAAGCTGGGTCCTGGAACACATCTCCCGCGCCGCTTCCGTACCGTCACAGTCCCCTGCTGAAGATCATCCCCTCTCTGATTTCCGCCGCAGCTATTATATGGAATCTGCCCGCAAAATATTCAAAAGAAAAACCGCAGCCTACGCCAGAAAAATGGACGTAACCTACGGCCGCATTACCATCCGGGAGCAGAAAACCCGCTGGGGAAGCTGTACCAGTGAAGGAAACTTAAACTTCAACTGGCGTCTGATCTTCGCTCCGGAACAGGTTCTTGATTATGTTGTTGTCCACGAACTTGCCCACCGGAAAGAAATGAACCACTCTCCCGCTTTCTACGCAGTGGTGGCATCTGTAATGCCGGAATATAAAACATACGAACAATGGCTCAGAGATAACGGCAGAACTCTGTGGCAAAATCCTACGCCATGAAAATGGTAATCATGCACTTTTTGTTCTCGCCGAACTGTATTTCACGATCAGAAGTTCCACACTGAGCACATCTCCCAGTGTACCTGTCTTCACAGCTTCCTCTGCATCCACGAAATCCCGTACTGCATTTTCCAGTTCTTCCACTGTGTAGGATCTGGCACAGGAAGCCAGATTCCGCACAACAAACGAAGGTACTCCCAGTTTGGACGCAATTTCTGTCTGCGAAAGCCCTTCCTGGGACAGTTTCTTTGTGAGACAGATCTGGCGGAACTGTTTTGCCAGAAGAAACAGGATCCTCATCGGCGGTTCCCGAAGCGTCAGAAGATCATAATACAGATCCAGAGCACGTTTCTGATTTTTCTCAGTAACAGCACGTACCATATCAAAGATCTTATTGGTTGTCTGTGTGGTACAGACAGCCTGGATATCCGCCGCAGTCACCACTTCTCTTCCTTCTGTATAGGAAATCAGCTTTTCCAGTTCCATTCTCAGGTTTCCCATATCGGTCCCTGTCATGGACAAAAGCAGTTCCACATCCCTCTGCGTGATCTTACGGCCATTTTTCCCAAGGATTCCTGCAGCCCATCGCATCAGCGTCTTTTCATCCTGCTGCTTAAATTCTCCGATACTCCCGCACGCCTTCACAGCCTTGTACATACGGCTTCGCTTGTCAACCTCAGATTCACAGAACACCAGATAAAGATAATCCGGAAGATTCTTCATATAATCCGCCAGCTCCTCACACTTGTTCTTAAAAAAGCCGGTATCCTCCAGAAGCACGGTCCTTCGATCCGCAAAAAAAGGCATGGTGTCAAAAAGGCTTATAAGCTCCCGGATATCGATGCCTTTCCCCTCATATCTGGCAAAATTCATGGTATCGTCATCCGGATTGAGTGCTTTCACCAGATTTCTTTTATACTGCTGTTTCAGATAAGCTTCCTCTCCATAAAGGAGATATACCTGTTTAAATTTTCCTGATTTAATATCTTCCTGAATATTTTTCAATATCTGTACCCCTGTCTGAATATATTTACCATCGTAACCCGGCAATTTCACTGTAATCCAGTTTATACGACCCACGCCTGAAATGCAACACCCATACAAAAATTTGACTTTCCCGCGGATTCATGATACTGTAGACGGGTACATATTCCGGCAGAGCCGTTCTGCCAGCGAAATATGTGGAAGGGAGTGTTCCATTATGGAGAAAAAAAGAAACAGCAAAGCAACAAGCAACCTGAAGAGCGCAACCACAAAAGCCAAGGCTACTGTGAAATCAACTGTAGAAAAAATTGAGAAAACACCTGCAGCTGAGAAAACTGTAAAAGCAGTAAAAAAAGCAACAGAGACTGTAGCAGCCAAGGCACCAGAAGTAGTAGAAGAAGTTAAAAACACTGTAAAAAATCATAAGATCAGCGGCATCACACTTGAAATTTTTGAGACATCCATCACAGTTGCAGACCTTGAAGCAGCTGTTAAGAAAGATGCAGAGGCGAAAGGCCTTAAGGGCAAAGAGCTCCACATCTATGTAAATGCAGAAGAAAGAGCAGCTTACTACACTGCTGACGGAGAAGGTTCCGACGATTACAAGATCGATCTGACCACTCTGTAAGTTCGGACGGATCAATTCCGCAACCGACATACTACGCCGGTCTGCCCATGGCAGTTCCGGAAGCGCAAAAAAGCCATGCACAGGACATTTTCATTTTCGTCCCGCTGCATGACTTTTCTTTTTTTATCTTTTACTGGATTTTTTTAATCCAGTCTCTGGAACAGCCTACTGCCGCTCTCCATCCTTTTACCATCGCACTGCGCTTCTCATCATCAATCTCTGTACGGAAAATACGCTCCACGCTGCGGCTTTCCAGTACTGCTTCCTTGCTTTCCCAGAATCCTACAGCGAGACCTGCAAGATATGCGGCACCAAGAGCAGTTGTCTCAATACATTCCGGACGTTCTACAGCCACATTGCTGATATTGGACTGAATCTGCAGAAGAAGGTTGTTGGCACTTGCTCCGCCGTCTACACGGAGAACTGCAAGATCACTTCCGGCATCTGCTTTCATAACTTCCAGCACATCATTAACCTGATATGCAAGAGATTCCAGAGTTGCACGTATAATATGATATTTATTCACACCACGGGTCAGTCCTACAATTGTACCACGTGCATACTGATCCCAGTAAGGAGCTCCAAGTCCCGTAAATGCAGGCACTACATAACATCCGTTTGCATCCGGCACTTTTCCCGCAAAATATTCCGTATCTGAAGCGGAATCCACCAGATGAAGTTCATCACGGAGCCACTGGATTGCGGCACCGGCAACGAATACGGATCCTTCCAGAACGTAGGTAACTTTTCCATTGAGGCCCCATCCGATAGTGGTGACAAGTCCGTTGTTTGAAAATACCGGTTTATCTCCTGCATTCATCAGAAGGAAACCACCGGTTCCATATGTATTCTTGGTTTCCCCTTTCTCAAAGCAGGCCTGTCCGAACAATGCCGCCTGCTGGTCACCGGCTGCACCGGCCACCGGAATCCTTCCACCAAAGAAGGATGGATCGGTTTCCCCATAGATTTCGCTGGACTCTTTTACCTGTGGAAGCATACACTTCGGAATATTAAGCTCCTCCAGAATTTCATCATCCCACTCCAATGTGTTGATATTGAACATCATGGTTCTGGATGCATTGGAATAATCGGTTACATGGACAGCACCCTTGGTCAGTTTCCAGATCAGCCAGGTTTCCACCGTACCGAACAGAAGCTCACCTTTCTCAGCTCTTTCACGGGCACCTTCCACATTATCCAGAATCCATTTTACCTTGGTTGCGGAAAAATACGCATCAATAACAAGACCTGTTTTCTGACGGAATTTCTCCTCAAGGCCCTTTGCCTTCAGACTGTCACAGTATTCTGAAGTTCTTCTGCACTGCCATACAATGGCATGGTATACCGGCTGTCCTGTATTCTTATCCCAGACGATCGTTGTCTCTCTCTGGTTGGTGATACCGATCGCAGCAATATCCTCCGCAGTAGCCTCGATCTGATTCATTGCCTCTCTTGCAACAGAAAGCTGTGTAGACCAGATCTCACCTGCGTCATGTTCTACCCAGCCAGGTTTTGGAAAATGCTGGATAAACTCCTTCTGTGCCACACTGCGGATCTTTCCGTTTTCGTCGAAAAGAATACAACGGTTGCTGGTTGTTCCGGAATCCAGCGCCATAACATATTTCGCCATATAAAAATCCTCCAATACATTCCTTAACCGCATAGCTGTATCTATGCAGCTTTAAAGCTCCCATACCTCCTGATTCGTAGTGGAAACCGCCGCGGCCCCCGCCCCCAGCGCTCCCATTACGTCCTCTTTATCAGAGATCAGTCCCCCTGCAATCACTGGTACTCTGCTCGTTTTACATATTTTCTTGAGAATCTTCGGCATCAGACCGGGCAGCACTTCCATCACATCCGGCAGCTGCTCATGCTGATTTCCCAGATTTTCAATATTTTTAATCGCCATGGAATCAATGAGAAAAAAGCGCAGGACGGTATACATCCCGAGCTTTTTTGCCCTGTTGATCATTGATGCTTTTGTGGAAATAATTCCATCTGCATGAACATCCTCACAAATATAATCGACAGAAACCTCTTTTGAACTTAATCCGGTTACAAGATCAATATGTACCATGGCGATTTTGCCTGCCTGATGAATTCGCTCCACAATATTTCCGATGGAACGGATATCTCCATACAGAATAAAAATTACCGTAAGTTCTTCTCTACGCAGGCAGTTTGCAAGGCCCTGTTCGTCCTTCACTGCCGCTATGATCGGATTAGCCTCGATCGCATCCAGAAATTCCCTGTTCATCTATTTACCCTCCGCAATATTCGCACAATATCGTTATATCTTCTTATGTTATCCGAAGATATTACTTCTATTGTACCAGTTTCTCACTGCAAAGGCCAGACAGATTTGTAAGATATGTCGATATTTTCACCAAAATCAGGCAAGTCTTAACGACTTGCCTGACTCAGCAATATTATTTTTCAAATGGGAATTTGAACTGTGTAAGTCCGAATTCATCACGGAGTCCGATAAACTCTTTCTGAACTGCCTCAGTTACCGGAACACCTTTGTCTTTACGATACATCCATACATCGTACTCTTTCTCACCTGCGGTGTAGATACGTTCCTGTCCAGGAGCTTTCTCAGATCCTCTCAGGTCTCTTAAGATATCGCCGCATGTTTTCTTGAATGCTTCAGCGCCCATGAATGCTTCTGTATCGATCGCGATGAAGAAGTGTCCAAGATGATATGGACGGATGCTTCCATCCTCATTCTTTCCTTCCAGTGCTCTTAAGAAGATACCGGACTGAAGTGCTGCGGAAAGGATCTCAACAACTGTGGAGTATCCGTATCCTTTATATCCTCCGTTTGTCTCGCCAAATCCGCCGAGTGGAGCAAGTGCAGCCTGTTTGCTGCGGATCTTCTTAAGGATCTCTACACTGTCTGTAAGCTCCTCACCCTCTCTGGAGATAACAAGACCTTTAGGAGTATCGTGTCCGATACGTGCGTAGTATTCGATCTTGCCGTTCTGGATAACAGATGTTGCACAGTCCAGCATGAACGGGAATGGCTCATCTGTAGGCATGCTGAATGTCAGCGGGTTTGTTCCGAGCATATTCTCAACACCAAAAGTAGGTGCAACGGACGGTCTTGCGTTTGTACCACTGATACCGATCATGTTCTCTTTTGTTGCGAGACCTGTCCAGTATCCTGCGATTCCATAATGAGAAGAGTTACGAACTGCAACCATACCCATGCCATACTTATGTGCTTTCTCGATACACATATCCATAGCTTTCTTGCTGGCTACCATTCCCATACCATCGTTGGCATCAATAACTGCAGTTGTTGGTGTCTCTTTGATGATATCAATCTTTGTTACCGGATTTAAGATTCCGGCTTTGATACGATCAATGTAGATCGGTTTGAAACGGTTGCAGCCATGGCTCTCAATTCCACGTCTGTCACTCTCAAGAAGTACATCAGAGCAAAGTCTTGCGTCTGCTTCCGGAACTCCTACTTTCTCAAATACAGCTGTCATAAAATCATCTGCGAGCTGCCAAGGAATAAAAGGTCTTGTTTCTTTCTCCATTGTAAAAATCCTCCATATACATTATTATAGTTTTTTTATTTTACTTATATAGATCTGCAGCAGGACCCCCTCCTGCCGGAGATTTCAAATTTAGCCTGCCTCCTGTATGTGCCTCACAGAAAGCGTCTTTACATCGCAGTGTCAATCCTCATCTGCCACTGCTCTTCCTCTGTCCGGATAATTGGTGATGATGGAGTTTACTCCCCATTTCTTCATCCTTCTCATATCCTCTTCCTCGTTTACAGTCCAGACATTCACCCCGATCCCGTTCTGGGAACAGCTGCGTACATGTTCTTCCTTCAGATATTCCAGATTCGGATGATAATACTGCACATCACAGGTTCTTGCATAAACCCCTGCATTATCCACATATTTCTCTACCAGAAAGCCTCCTGCAATAGTCTCATCACTCTGTCTGCACAATACAATGGATGCGTTATTGAAAGAGGAAAGAATGATCCGATCCTCCAGACCATATTCGCAGATCATATCAATGACCTTCTCTTCCATACCACCATAATAATAAACACTGTTCTTCAGCTCGATGTTTGTGATCAGATCTTCCTCCTCTGCCATCCACTCCAAATACTCTCTCAGAGTCGGAATCTGAAGTCTGCCGAATTTTCCGGCAAACTTATCCGGATAACTGCAATCCAGTTTACACAGCTCAGCATATGTAAGATCATAGATATACCCGTTTCCATCTGTGGTACGGTCAACCTTCTCATCGTGCATGATCACCGGAACCAGATCCTTGGTCAGCTGTACATCAAGCTCGATCCCCTCGCAACCAGCCTCCACAGCCTTCTGAAACGCCAGCATTGTATTCTCCGGATATTCTCCGCTGAAACCACGATGTCCAAATACTTTCATTCTAATCATCCTCCATTCAATGCATTACATCGTTGTGAGCATTTTTGCTAATTCATATTTCTGATTATATCATAGTGTTTATTTATTTTCAACATTTTTTATCGGTTTTTATATATTTTTTTGTTATTTTTTAATTAATTATTCTTTTAAACACTAATATTTTTTGTGCATTTTGTATATTTTATTTCATGACAAACAAAGCGATAAAAAAGCCTTTTCAGGTTTATTTTATTCGCTTTGTCTGCCGGAGGGCTGACATATTATAAGCATACAGTTTGCCATATATATCCTTTGCAGATCACTGTATGATCTGCTTCACATTTCCTGTAGCCACGATATCCACACCTGTGCCTGCTACATTCTCCAGGATCACGTCCCCGATCTGAACCGGCGCTTCCACACATACATCCCGCAGCGCTTCCACACAGTCAAAAATCTTTCCTTTCGGAATATCCTGTGCTGTCTTTACTGACACCACCGGCATGCTTCCATTCTTCACACGAACGGTCGTTGTCACGATCCTGGTCGGATCTGTCACTTCCTTCACTGCATATTCCGCACCTTTTTTACAGGTATTTCCTGTGACGGAAATGATTTCTTTTCCATCCATTTCCACCAGAAGGGCGCATCCCATAGGACATCCGATACAAGTAAGATTCCTTTTTTCCATTTTCATCACTCCTCCACCTGGATCACAAGTTCATGTTTATCCTGTTTCTGTTTTCCTTCCAGAATGGAAAGAAGCTGCTCTTTTTTCAATTTGATCTGTTCCATCTCTCCGGGTGCTGCCACCTGTTTTTTTCTGGAAAAGATCCGTTCTCCATCCAGATATGCACGGATGTAACAATTTTTATATACATTTCCCACACGGAAGCGGACCAGCTGCTCCTCCGCCATGTGACCGATACGGATCTCAGACGGCACTGTATAGCGGACTCCGTTTTGGGGCGAAAGCGTGATCTTTATCTCTTCCGGTATTTTGTCCTCTCCATTGTTGTTTACATAGAGAGCCGCATTTCTTCCTGCATTGCCGGCTTCCTCCGAAACAAAATCCACCAGATCATGAACATGAAGAACATTTCCGCAGGCAAAAATACCTTCTACATTTGTCTCCAGACTTTCGTTTACCACCGGTCCGGAAGTCACATTGCTCAGCTTCACACCTGCCTGTCCGGAAAGCTCATTCTCCGGGATCAAACCAACAGAAAGAAGAAGCGTATCGCATTCAAAAAATTCCTCTGTACCGGGAATCGGGCGTCTGTTTTCATCTACCTCTGCAAGAGTGATTCCTTCCACGCGCTCTTTTCCTTTTATGTCAACCACTGTATGACTAAGCTTCAACGGGATTCCAAAGTCATCCAGGCACTGCACGATATTTCGCTTCAGGCCTCCGGAATATGGCATCAGCTCTGCCACTGCCTTAACCTCTGCGCCTTCCAGCGTCATACGTCTGGCCATGATCAGTCCGATATCACCGGATCCCAGGATCACTACTTTTTTTCCCGGCATAAATCCTTCCATGTTTACAAGGCGCTGTGCTGTTCCTGCTGAATAAATGCCTGCCGGTCGATATCCCGGAATGTTCAGTGCACCTCGCGGTCTCTCTCTGCAGCCCATGGCAAGGATCACAGCTTTTGCCTGGATCTGATACATTCCCTCCTGGCGGCTCATGGCAGTGATCACCTTATCCTGGCTGATATCCATGACCATGGTGTTCAGCCGGTACTCGATCTGCCGCTCTTTTACCATCCGGATAAAACGTGCCGCATATTCCGGTCCTGTCAGCTCCTCCTGAAATGTATGAAGGCCAAATCCATTATGGATACACTGATTCAGAATCCCGCCCAGTTCCTTATCACGTTCCAGGATCAGGATACTCTCTGCTCCCTCTTTCTTTGCAGCCAGGGCTGCTGCCAGTCCTGCAGGGCCTCCGCCTATGATCACGATATCTCTCTTCACCATAATCTTATCATTCATGGTTCTCGCCCTCCTCTGCAATTTTTTTGTTGATTCCTTCGATCAGTCTGGAATCTCCGCCTGTTTTTGTGATCTCCTCCATGGAAATGCCAAGCTCTCGGCTGAGGATCTCCATTGTTCTGGGAGAGCAAAAACCTGACTGACATCTTCCCATTCCTGCTCTTGTACGACGTTTTACTCCATCCAGGGATTTCGCTCCAAGAGGTCTTCGGATCGCATCCAGGATCTCTCCCTCAGAGATCATCTCACATCTGCAGATGATATTTCCATATTCCGGAGATCTTTTGATCAGCTCATTTCTTTCTTCCAGAGAAAGCTCTGACGGATCCAGGATCCCTTTTCTCACCGGATCAAAATCCGGATTTACTTCCGGATGTAATTTTTCTTTTACGATATCAGCAACCATACAGCCAATGGCCGGTGAGCTGGTAAGTCCCGGTGATGCGATCCCTGCACAATCGATAAATCCGGGTGCATCCTCCACCTCTTCGATCACAAAATCCATACCGTCCTCGATAGCACGGAGTCCTGCAAAGCTTGTGATCACCTTCCGCAGTGGAATATCCTTTACTGTTTTCCGGGATTTGGCACTTACTTCCTCCATTCCCTCTGATGTAGTCGCTGTTTCCTCCCGATTCTCCAGATCCGTAGCTGTAGGCCCGATCAGAAGATTACCGTGAACAGTCTGTGTTACCAGAACTCCTTTTCCGTTCTTATTTGGAAGCGCAAAGATCGTATGATTCACATGTGTTCCTGCACTTTTATCAAGAAGCATATACTCACCCTTACGAGGAGTGATATGCAGTTTTTTCTCACTTACCATATTATGAAAAACATCCGCATAGACACCGGCAGCATTGACGATACAGCCTGTCTCAAAATCACCCTTTGAGGTTTCCACAACAAAACCATTTTCCTGTTTTCGGATGTTCTTTACTTCTGTGTCAAATTTAAATTCCACGCCATTGTTATATGCGTTCTCTGCCATTGCAATGTTCAGCTCAAAGGGACAGACAATTCCGGCTGTCGGTGCATACAGTGCTGCCAGCACCTGATCAGACAGATTCGGCTCCATGGCAAGTGCCTCTTCTCTGTCAAGGATCCTCAGTCCCTCTACTCCGTTTTTCAGTCCTCTTTCACGCAGCTTATGCAGCATGGCAATTCCATTCTCAGTTGTACAGACAGTCAGCGAACCAGTCTGTTTAAAAGGAAAATCCAGTTCCTTCGAAAGCTGTCCCATCATATTGCTGCCCTTCACATTCAGTTCCGCCATAAGGCTTCCCGGTTCTGCATCATAACCGGAATGAGCGATTCCGCTGTTTGCCTTGGAAGTTCCACAGCATACATCCTCTTCTCGCTCCAGAACGCAGATTTTCAGCCGATATCTTGAAAGCTCTCTCGCCGCTGCCGCTCCGGAAACTCCTGCTCCGATAATGATCACATCATACATAGATCTGTTTCTCCTTTCCTGTTTGCGGATCTTCTGAACTGTCCCCGGCTTTCTCTGCGCCGGAAACAGCAGAATATCCGTTGCAACACAAGCATTGCCGTCCGCAGGTAAATATTCTGCGAGGAGTACTGCTTACGAACAGCAATCTTTCAAGTGAATATGCCATTATTTTTATGCTGTAACCCTTGTAATCCTTTTGAAATATTAACATTTGTGCATAAAAATAGCCGGCATAAAAACACACTTATCCATGTGTCTTCATGCCGGTCTCTGTTCTCAATAGCATTCTCTGTATTCAGCAAACTGAATCAGATTCTCTCTTCACTTTGTACTCATTATATCAGACTATTCTTCACATTTCAAGTACATTTTTCGTAAAATATATCGTTTTTTCTTTAACATACTCTTAACTTCATCAAAAACATGATAAGTTTCATTGTATTCCCGATCATATTTCCTCCACGGAAATAACTCCTTCCTGCTGCCTTACCTCGCGAAATACAGTATGGCGTGCTTTCCATTTGGCAGCCTCCATTGTTGCCTGGATCACCACACTCTGTGTTTTGGATCTCTTTTTGATGATAACTACGTTGGAGATCAGGATGTCCTCTTCCCGAAGCTTCTTTATGACCATACTCATCTTATCTTCATTTTCAAACTCCATATATACGTCATAAGTATTGGAATGCTCTTCCACATAAACCTCTATATATTTCGCATATTTGAACACCAGAATAAGCCCCAGCGTGGTAAAGATCGCACCGCTGTAAAAGCCGATCCCCACAGCAAGTCCGATGCACGCGGAGGTCCAAAGACTGGCTGCTGTCGTAAGACCGGATACATGTCTCTGTCCGGTCACGATGATGGTTCCTACTCCGAGAAAACCGATTCCGCTGACAACCTGTGCGCCAAGTCGTGCAGTATCTCCGATTCCTGCCCCATTAGAATATACATGGATAAAATCGCCCGTCATCATAACCAGAGTTGCCCCCATACAGACGATCATATGTGTTTTTACACCTGCCACACGCTTCTTCATTCCACGGTCAATACCGATCAGACATCCAAGAAACATCGCAAGAATCAGCCGAAACAGCGTCGATCCCATATTTAAAGTGTGCAAATAATCCGATATTGCATTACATGCTCCGAGAATTCCGCCCATAAATTTGCTCCTTTCCTGTTGTAACATTATTTTCTGCCGGTGATAACGCCAATCGCGCATCACTTCATTTTACCCTGCACGAACGCCGCAGGCCACACTCACTCCATTCGAAAGCTGTCTAGTCAGTCGGACTTACTCCGTCCGTCTCACTACACAGTTTTTTCATATGATCCTATACCCCGGATATACATTATCTGTAGTCTCACAGCATGTAAAACAGCAGGGATACCGGCGCCCGGCGGCGGTATCCCTATCTGTTGCTCTATCTACTGATCAGAGGGCATTCTGATTATTTAATAGACTCGTTATAGTTCTCGATCGCTTTGTTTACAGAAGCTGCAAGCTGATCAACAGCGTCCTGAGTTGTAAGCTTGCCATCATATACCTGAGGCATAATCTCGTTGAATGTAAGACGGGCCTCTGTCTGTACACCGGAGAGAACACCTGCTGTATTTGCGTTTACAGGAGAATCTTTCAGCTGATTGATAGCTGTCTCGAAGTTCGGGTTCTCTTTGAGGTAAGCTTTCATATCATCTGTCTCATAAGCTTTCTCGTTGATCGCAAAGTATCCTGTACCCATGGACCATTTAGCCTGTACGTCAGGAGTTGTGATGTACTCGATGAATTTCCAAGCTGCATCTTCATTTGCTTCGTTTCCTGTATCTGTAAGCCACAGAGAACCACCACCGATGATAACGCCGCCTTCATCATTCTTCTCGATTCTCGGAAGATATCCTGTACCAACTTCGAACGGAGAAGAATCAACTGCATTTTTCAGGATAGCGGTAGACTCGATGATCATGCCAACCTGTCCGGAGAAGAATGCTGTCTGGGTATCTGCTGTTGTTGTTCCGTAATCTTCAAAATATCCGGAATCATACAGTTTTTTCCACATGTCAAATACTTTCAGGCCACCACCGTTGGAGTCAAAATCAACAGCTGTAACTGCCTCTGTACGTCCATTGTCATTATTTCCATATGTTAAGCCAAGTCCTGCAAGCTGCTGCTCAAAGAACCATCCGTAAATAGCCTGTGAATAACCAACCGGAGCTGCTCCGCTCTCTACGATCTTCTTGGAATCCTCAAGAACCTCATCGTAAGTTGTTGGCGGTGTCTCAGGATCAAGACCTGCTGCTTCAAATACATCTTTGTTATAATACAGCATAGGTGTGGATACGTTGAATGGCATTGCATACTGTTTGCCATCTACAGTATAGTAGCTGCTGATAACGTCCATAACGGAACTCTTGTCATAACCTGTAGACTCGAATTTATCTTCTACAGGGATGACAGAACCACTGTCATACATGAATTTTGTTCCAACATCATACATCTGGCAGACATCCGGAAGACCAGAATCACTCTGCATAGCTGCTTTCAGTTTTGTGATGGTGTCATCATAAGTTCCCTGATACTCAGCTTTAATTTCAATCTCATCCTGAGATGCGTTGAAATCATCTACGATCTGCTGAAGCACCTCTCCGTTTGTGCCGCCCATTGCATGCCAGAATGTGATGGTAGTTTTGTCAGCCGCGCTTACTGAGCATGGAGCTGCCAGAGATGCTGCCATGATTCCTCCTAAAAGAATCGCCATCCATTTTTTGTTTTTCATATAGAAACCCTCCTTTTATATTGGTTCCGGTCTGCCCCAATACAGACCGGATAAATTAACGTTTTTACTACTGCTTATTTCATCAGATCAACCCTTAACAGCACCGGCAGTCAGACCACTGATCATCTGTTTCTGTCCAATGATGAATACCAGGATCGACGGGATCAGGATAACCATGGCACCAGCCATAACCGGTCGGAAGTCTGTTGCCTCAGCACCCTGGAGCATACCAAGACCGATCTGAACTGTTCTCATATTTACACTGTCTGTTACAAGCAGTGGCCACAGATAGTAGTTCCAGCTCTGAAGGAATACATAAATGATCAGAGCACCAAGTGATGGTTTGATAAGTGGAACACCGATGGTATATAAGAATTTAAAGTTTGTACATCCATCAATTTCAGCTGCCTCATGGATCTCCTTCGGCAGTGTCAGGAATGCCTGACGCATGTTGAATACCGCAAAAGCTGCTGCTGCGTTCGGAAGAATCAGCGCTGCGTATGTATTACGGATACCCCAGTCAGCGATTGTCAGGTAGTTTGCGATAATGATCGCCTGGCTTGGGATCATCATGGTTGCCAGCATGATATAGAACAGGACTTTTTTGCCCTTGAATTCCATCATTGCAAAAGCATAAGCTGCAAGAGCACCTGTGACAACCTGAGCAAATGTGATAACACCGGATACGATCAGTGAGTTCTTAATGAAAGTAAAGAACGGTGCCAGCTGGAATGCTCTTGTGTAGTTCTCAAGGGTCAGATGAGACGGCCAGAACTTTCCGCCGTAGATCTCTTTCAGATCCATCATACTAACATTGAAGCAGTAGATAACAGGAACGATAATAATAATTGCAAAAATAATATTCAGCGCATACATCGCCACTTTTACATATGGTTTTTCTTTCATCAGTAGGTCACCTTCTTTTCCAGTCTAAACTGCAGTGCAGTCAGGATAATCAAAATAACGAACAGAACTACGGATTCTGCACAGGCCACACCGAAACGGCTGTTGATAAATGCCTCCTGGTAAATCTCATACACGATAACGTTGGTACTCTCTGCCGGTCCGCCCTGCGTCATCATCTTAAACTCTGCGTATGCCTGTACGGAGTTGATAACGTTGATAATAAGAAGGAAGAACAGTGTCGGAGAGATTGACGGGATTGTTACATGGCGGTGTTTCTGGAAGAAATTCGCTCCATCCAGCGCAACGCTCTCATAAAGTTCAGCCGGTACACTCTGGATCGCTGCAGTAAGGTAAATGAAATTCATACCGATCGCCATCCATACACTAACGATCGTAACTGCGATCAGTGCATATTTCTTATCTGTCAGCCATCCGATATGAGTTCCGAGAGCCTTGTTCAGGATACCCAGAGAGCTGTGGAAAATAAACATGAACACTACAGATGCCGCTGCTGCGGAAATAGCCATCGGAAGTGCATATACAGTACGGAAAAATCCCTTTGCCCTGATCTTCTCTGTACTGATGATCGCCAGTATAAAACCGAGCACAATAGAAAGGATAACTCGCATAACAGAGAATTTCAGTGTTGTCACCAAACTGTTAAGGAACGTTCCATCTGTAAAAATATTCGTATAGTTGTCTAGCCCTACATACTGTGCCACCTGACCAAGAGGTGTGGTTCTGGCAAAACTTAACTGAATCGTCTTAACAAACGGCCAGAATACAAACAGTATAAAAAGGATCATTACAGGAATCAGATAGAGATATGGCTCTACTGTCCTGAAAAAAGATTTCTTACTTTTCATTGTATATCACCTGCTTTTCATAAATTTGTGTACTTCTGATCAGTCCTGTTATTACGGTCCCCCATATCTGCAACAGTTCTGATCACGTTGCCCTTTACACATCCTGCCGGAAAATACTTCCGTTATATCTTCCGGGCTTTACCCCAATGTATCATATCAAAATGCCCTCCTGCTACCCTCCTCTGCATTCATGTATTGTTATATTTACCAACTTTTAACCAAATGATAGCACATATTTTACATATAATCAACAGTTAAATTTGATTTTTTCAATATTTTTTCATTAACTTTTGATAATTATTTCCATTGTATAGTGCATCATTTTATATATTTTGCGCAATAGCAAGCGTTTTAACAAGGCAATCTGATACGATCACCTTCTTCTCAAAAGACAATAAAAAAAGCGACAGAAATAACACATCTTTCGATGTATTCCTTCTGCCGTTCTCTCTTCTCAATGGCACTGTCTGTTTTATACATTTCAGACACTCTCTTTACTTGTTGTGATGCATTATACCGTAATTTTCACTATATTTCAAGAGTTTATCTGCATTTTTTATGTCATTTTCAATAAATATTTTTTTAACAAACAGGCCTTTTCAATATTTTCGGATTTTATGCGGATCATCCGGTATCTACGCTTTTCTTTTTCTGAACCATGAGATCAGGTACAGAATGACACCAAAAGTTATCAAAAAAGGTGCAACAGCTACCAAAACTGTTGTCAAAAGTATCACGATCACTACAGCAACTGCGATCACAATTGCTTTTCCATACCAGGTACTGAGATCCAGTTTGTAACTTCTTGTCCTGCCGGTCGTACTTCCGGCACTGCTGTCTGCATAATCATCTGCTCCATAACTTTCTTCTGTATACCCGGACTCATCATAAACCTCTGTTCCGTCATCGGTATCAATAAGAGTCCTTGCGATCAGCCTTGGATCGCCAAGTTCTGCAAGTACCTCCTCCTCGCTCCGTCCATTATGGACCTGAGACTGGATATAATCCTCATAATAACGCACATGTGCCGCAGCTTTTCCCTGTGACATCTGACCGGACAGCTGACTTCTCAAAATCTCCAGAAATTCTCTTCTGCTCATATATATGATCAAACCTCTCTTTTATTTTCCCCATTATATCATGACTGGCAAAATCAAATCAGAAACAAACCATAAAATTTTTATTAAAAAAGTCCGGATGTTTCAGCGGCAAAAGCCGCAAACTCCGGACTTTTTATAAATTCAGCAGATCTTCCGATATTTATCACAAGTTACTCAACGTGAACGGCTCCAGTGCTTCTGATATTCATAGGATAAACATTCTCACGTCCTACATACTGTGCCATATACTCCACATATTCCTCTGCATTCTCAATTGGAAGGACACACATGATAACACCTGCAAAACCACCGCCATGAACTCTGCAGATACCTGCTCCGATCTTATTCAGGAACAGCTTGGTAAGCGCCAGGCTGAGTGTGATCTTCTGTTCCTTACAGTTCTGCAGGGAATAACAGTTCTGCAGCCACTCCCAGGAAGAATTGCCAGACTCCTCAAGGAGACGAAGGAATCCCTCACCATCTTTATTCTCAACAGCCTTCACTGCATCTGCAACACGTCTGTTCTCTTCATAAAAATGCATCGCACGAAGAACCGCACGGTCATTCGGGATATCTTTAACATGAGCAAGAAGATTCTCCATATTGGACTCGCAAAGAAGCTCCACACCCATAGCCTTTGCAGCCTCTCGCATCTCCATAGGAATAGAAGAATACTCCTCACTGAGATCTGCATGACCCTTTCCGGTATTTACGATCACAAGTCTGCATCCCATATCCTCAAAGGAAAAGGCGATCTTCTCGCAGCTGATATTCTCCTTATCAGAGAAATCCAGCAGAATCGGGCCGCCGGCAGCGCATGCCATCTGATCCATCAGACCGGAAGCTTTTTTCCAGTAAACATTCTCCGCATACTGGCCGGCCCTCGCATACTCGCCGTACTCCAGTTTTCCTTCGTTGAAGAAGTAGTTGGTAATTGCGCATACCAGCATCTCAAAAGATGCAGAAGAGCTTACACCGGCAGCTGCAATAACCTTTGTGGAAACATAAGCATCAAAACCACCTGTCGCATAGCCTTTCTTCTTCATATATTCCATGATACCTGCGACAAGAGCATCGGTACCTTTTGTATAAGTTTCTGTGCTGAGTTTGTCAAGGTCTACAACTACTTCCTGTCTGTAACCTTCACTGATCATATGGATCACATTAGTTCCGTTTGGATAAGCTGCACCGATAGTATCCAGATCAATACTTGCGGCAATGATCTGTCCGCCGTTATGGTCAACATGGTTGCCAATGATCTCTGTACGTCCCGGAGCAGTAAAAAACTCAGCCTTGTCGTGATGATATTTCTTCTCGAAATTCACTGCAAGGTTTGTATAACGAGCACTGCTCTCCTCTGTCTCACCATAGATTTTTTTCAGCACTTCTGCTGCTGGAATTTTGATCGTTCCCATTTTCGTATCCTCCTGTTTTTCATGTTGATCCGGGCTTTTTCTGGTATTGTTCTTCCTGCTGCACGGTTTTCGTATATCCGGCCGCCGCCAGAGCCTTCGCCCCTGATTTCCGGTGATCTGTCCCGTCACGTTTTCTGTACCTTTATTATAACAGCCCTGTCACTTCTGTCCATAAAGATTTTGTGTAAAAACCGTATTATTTTGTGGTCTGCAAGATACTGGCTTTCTTTTTCCCTTTCTGTTAAAATATACCCCGACAGATCTCGTTATCCCAACGGGGGACTGACCGGATCCCGGCATTTTTATGAAAGGAGGCCACATCTATGCAGATCATCACAAATAACGCGGGAAAAGAACTGAAGAAGCACGGTGACAGCGCTTTTCCGTTTCTGGTAAGCTACGAACGGCTTTCCGGTTACGAAACCGGCTCCTTTCTCTGGCACTGGCATCCGGAGATCGAACTTACTTATATCCATAAAGGCGAAATGCTTTATAAAGTCAATCAGAACACCTTTCACCTGAAAGAGGGGCAGGTGCTTTTCGGCAATGCCAACGCCCTTCACGCCGGTTACATGTACCATAATCAGGACTGTCAGTATATCCCTGTCACCTTTGATCCCAAACTGATCTATGGTTTCCCCGGAAGTATCCTCTTCCAGAAATACACAGAACCGATCCTGCGGAGTTTTTCTCTCTCTGCAGTTCCTCTGGATCTTTCCATGAAATGGCATCAGGATGCCGTGGAAGATATCCGGCAGATCATTGCCCTTGACAGCCAGCGAAAACCGATGTATGAATTTGAGATCATTGCCCGACTGCAGCACTTCTGGAAGCTTCTGTGCGCCAACACACTGTCCCAGGCTTCCGCCCCTTCCGGACAGGATGAAGAAAATTACCGCCGCATCCGCCGCATCATGTCCTATATTGCAGAACACTATTCCGAAAAGATCCAGCTGGAGGATATTGCGGAACTCATCCACCTGAGCCCCAGCGAGTGCAGCCGGCTTTTCAAAAAGTGTATGAATATTACTCTTTTCGGATACATTCAGGAATATCGCATTGAACGCAGCCTGGAATACCTGGAAGATTCTTCCTGTTCCATAACGGAAGCCGGATTACTGTCCGGTTTTTCGGACTCTAATTATTACACCAAAGTATTTACAAAGATCAAAGGATGTACTCCAAGACAATACAGAAAAAAACAGCTGCGCTGATCCCCGCTCGCCTTCACAAAGCACAAAAAAGATGCTGCTTTTATACCATATCCGTCAAAGCAGCATCTTTTTCCAGTTCTTATATCATTCTGTATATCTCTTTGGCAACGCCATCCTCTTCATTACTGTCCGTTATATGGTACGCAGCCTCTTTCAGATGTTCCGTTGCATTCTTCATTGCGATTCCATACTTTACAGACCGGATCATATCCAGGTCATTGTCCGCATCTCCAAACGCCATCGCTTCTTCCGGGGAAATCTCCAGAAGTTTCAGAAGCTTCAGCAGTGTTTTTCCTTTACCGGCCTCCGCATTTCCGATCTCAAGAAGATGGGAAACGGATGAAGTCACATAAACTCCCGGAATCTTTTCCCGGACTTCCTTTTTCACGGTGTCTAAAGCCTGTGGATCTCCACATACAAAATCAAAACTGTCCACATGTTCTCTGTTTTCTTTCACAAATTTCCGGATGTTTTCCACAGGATGGCGCGTTTTTTTCACATAACCGATGCCAAACGCGGTGGCTCCGTATCTGGCGGGATCTTTCACATGATCGGATGCTGTATACGGAATTCCCTTCACGAACACTTCAATTGTCATATTCTCAGGCATGGAAATCTCAAGAAGCGCATCTACTGCTTCTGCCGGAACCAGACTTTCATAGATCCTGGTCCCTCCGGAAACCGAATACACGGCAGCGCCATTGGAAGTGATCACATATTCCACTCCCGGAAGTGCCATCACTTCCACGGGAACAGCCTCCAGGGCACGCCCGGTGGACGGAACAAAATATATCCCTGCTTCTCTGGCCTTCTCCAGTGCCTTACCTGTTTCCTCTGATATCGACTTGTCATTTCGTAGAAGAGTTCCATCCAGATCGCTTGCGATCAGTTTCACAGCCATAAATCAAAACAGCTCTTTCATAGTTGGATAAAGTTTACGGAATTTCTGATATTTCTCTTCATATTTCGCAACCAGTTCCGGATCCGGTTCTACAGTATCTACAACTTTTACCATTTTTTTGCAGATGGTTTCCACATCCGGATATGCCCCGCATCCTACGGCCGCCAGCATTGCACCACCCATGGACGGGCCTTCCTCGTTCTCAGGTACATCCACTTTCAGATCCATTACATTGGCAATGATCTTTTTCCAGAGAGGACTCTTGGCTCCGCCGCCACAGATCTTGGTCCGTTCAATGTTGATACCAAGGCTTCTCGCTACCTCAAGGGAATCACGAAGGCCAAATGCAACACCTTCCAGAACCGCCTGTGTCATATCTGCTCTTGTGGTATCCATGGACATTCCGAAGAATACGCCTCTTGCATCCGGGTTGTTATGCGGAGATCTTTCTCCCATGAGGTATGGAAGGAAGAATACCTGATTCTCGCCAAGCTTCTGGATCGGTGCCTGTTCTGCCACGAAATCCTTCGTCTTGAGGATCTCCTCAGACCACCATTTGTTACAGGAAGCAGCGCTTAACATGCATCCCATAAGATGATAACTTCCATCTGCATGATCAAAAGAATGAAGGGCATTATTCTCATCCACACCGAACTCTTTGCTGGAAATAAAGATCGTGCCGGATGTTCCAAGGGAAATATTACACTGTCCGTCACCAACAGTTCCTGTTCCGACAGCAGCTGCTGCATTGTCGCCCGCACCAGCTACGACTTTCACATCTTCAGAGAAACCAAGCTCTTTTGCCACTTCCGGTTTCAGAGTGCCAACTACCTGCCAACTTTCATACAGCTTCGGAAGCTGTTCCTCTGTGATATGGCAGATCTCAAGCATTTCTTTTGACCAGCAGCGGTTTTTCACATCCAGAAGAAGCATACCGGAAGCATCCGATACATCTGTGCAGAAAGATCCGCTTAAACGATATGCAAGATAATCTTTTGGAAGCATGATCTTTACAACTTTTTTGAAATTCTCAGGCTCATTTTTCTGCATCCAGAGGATCTTCGGTGCAGTAAATCCTGCAAAAGCGATGTTTGCAGTGTACTGGGAAAGTTTATCTTTTCCGATCACAGTATTCAGATATTCTGTTTCCTCACCGGTACGGCCGTCGTTCCAGAGGATCGCCGGGCGGATCACGTTGTCGTCTTTGTCCAGAGTTACCAGACCATGCATCTGACCGCCAAAACCGATTCCAGCTACTTCCCTGCGGTCAATTCCCTCTGTAAGCTCTTTGATTCCTTCCATACTCTCCGTGAACCAGTCTTCCGGATTCTGCTCAGACCAGCCCGGATGTGGAAAAAACAGTGGATATTCTTTGGATACGATGTTGCAGATCTTTCCGGATTCTTCCATAAGAAGAAGTTTTACAGCTGAAGTTCCAAGATCAACGCCAATATAATACATAGTAATTTTTCCTCCTGTAAATACAGAAACCGCGACTCTCAGTTCGCAGCGTCTGCACGCCTGAGAGTTCGCGGTTTCCGAATTATAGTCAAGCGGATATTCGCAATCCACTTCGCTACTTGATTTGGTTAATTTTATGTCTTACTGAATTATTTCCATGGATTCTCTGTAGGATATCTTACACCTGCCGGCTGATTATAACCGATTTCCTCAACCGGTACACCAATATATTTGAATACTTCGAAGAGAGCTTTTCCATGATGTCCGAATGCTACTGCGCCGTGATGCGGGAAGCCTCCCTCGATCAGCACGTGACGGTAGAAACGTCCCATCTCCGGAATTGCAAATACTCCGATTGCTCCAAAGGAACGTGTTGCAACAGGAAGAACCTCTCCATGTGCGATATAAGCACGAAGCTTGTTATCCGCAGTGCTCTGCAGACGATAGAATGTGATATCTCCTGGTTTGATATCTCCCTCAAGTGTTCCGTTTGTAACCTCGATCGGAAGAGATCTTGCCATGATCATCTGATATTTCATCTCACAGAAAGCAAGCTTGCTGGATGCGGTATTTCCACAGTGGAATCCCATGAAAGTATCCTGAAGTGTATAGTCAAATTTTCCTTCGATGGACTCTTTATACATATCCTTCGGTACGGAGTTGTTGATATCAAGGAGTGTAACAATATCATCACTTACAACCTGTCCGATGAACTCACTTAAGGTTCCGTAGATATCAACCTCACAGGATACCGGAATGCCCTGTGCTGTCAGGCGGCTATTTACATAACATGGAACAAATCCGAACTGTGTCTGGAATGCCGGCCAGCATTTTCCTGTCAGTGTTACATATTTACGATATCCTTTGTGATCTCTTACCCAGTCTTTCAGAGTCAGTTCATACTGTGCAAGTTTCGGAAGGATCTCCGGTTTCTTGTTTCCTGCACCAAGCTCTTCTTCCATCTCTTTTACGATCTCAGGGATTCTCTCATCCCCTGCATGATTATTGAACGCCTCAAAAAGATCCAGTTCAGAGTTCTCTTCAATCTCAACTCCAAGATTGTAAAGCTGTTTGATCGGTGCGTTGCATGCAAGGAAGTTTGTAGGACGTGGTCCGAAGCTGATGATCTTCAGGTTGCTTAATCCCTCGATAGCTCTTGCGATCGGAAGGAAATCGTGGATCATATCTGCACAGTCCTCTGCATCACCTACCGGATACTCCGGAATATATGCTTTTACGTTACGAAGCTGCAGGTTGTAGCTTGCGTTCAGCATACCGCAGTAAGCATCTCCACGTCCCTGGCAAAGATTATCCTGTGTTTCCTCTGCTGCTGCGATGAACATCTTCGGTCCTTCGAAATGTTTTGCAAGAAGTGTCTCGGAAATCTCCGGTCCGAAGTTTCCAAGATATACGCAAAGTGCATTACATCCTGCTTTTTTGATATCTTCAAGAGCCTGGACCATATGGATCTCACTCTCTACGATACAGACCGGACACTCATAGATATCTTTTGCATCGTATTTCTTTGTGTAAGCATCTACAAGAGCTTTTCTTCTGTTTACGGAAAGGCTTTCCGGGAAACAATCTCTGCTGACTGCAACGATTCCGACTTTAACTTCTGGCATGTTGTTCATAATCTTCATTCTCCTTTTTTATATCCGGCAGATCTCCACCGGCAATATCATTGAGCATTTTTATATCGGGCAGATATTTTCAATCCATATCCGCTGCACTGCATTTTCCTGAGGGATCTTCAGTCGATGGTGATATTCTCACCTTTCAGGCCATTGAACGCACCCTCGATCTTCGCATCTTCATGAGCGATGAGCCATTTATTCTTGGCTGTCATCAGACCGTCCTCGCCGTCTTTTGGCATCGGGAAATCAATCTCTGTGTTGGTTCCTCTTGGAAGAACAACTACACACTGAAATCCACTCTCATTTACATGACATGGTGCATAATGAAGCGTTGTGGCGTAAACTTCGATCCCGGTTCCTGCCGGTACAAGAAATGCCTCGATCTTAGAGGTATCATATGTAAAATCCGGTTCCACATCCTGCTGATGTCCGATAAGAAGCACCAGATCTGTCACTGCCACATTGATCTCGGAATTTCGGTGATACTCTACAGCATTCAGTTTTTTGTTATGACCGTTGCAGTATCCGATCTCGACAGGTAAGCCTCCAAAAGCTCTGTTTCTGAGATCCTTCTCCACCTCAAGAGCTTCCAGTTCCTCCACAGACGGAACATATACCACATCTTCCGGAACCGGTGTGTGTTTCATTTCTTTCAGAAGCGCACTGAAATTGTATCCTTCCAGAACTTTTCCATATTTACGGAAAGCCGGATCTGTTACTTTCTGAATTTTCACGTTTTTAGCCTCCTTATAGAGTTACTGTTTCGTTTTGAACTGAAAAAAGCATACCATATCGTGGTATGCTTTTCGCCGTTTTTCTTGTCTCATTCATAGCACTTTTTTGACATTTTAATGGATCTGACGTTCCACCTTTCCGGGCAGGATCCCATAGCGCTTTACAAATTCCTTGGAAAAAGCCCTGCTGCTTGCAAATCCATTATCAAGCGCAATGGAACTGATCGTATGATCTGTATTGAGAAGTTCCTTATAAGCGTATGCCATGCGGATATCCTGCAAATATGTCTTAAAATTGACCTTCGCATACTTACGGAACATTCTTGACAGATATGCATCTGAATATCCGAACATGGAAGCAAGTCCGGAAAGTCTGAGATCTTCTTTGTAGTGTTCCCGCATGTAAGTGGTTATTTTTGACAAAGCATCCAGTCTCCGGCTGGTTTTCAGCTCACTTTCCTCCACCTGCGTTTCCCTGTATGTAGAAACCATAAGATAAAGAATTTCATAGAATACTGCCCTGGTGCGGAATTCATAGCCTGTTTCCCGCGACATATATACCCGGTACAATTCCTGGATCAGGGAAACCATCTTCCGGTCAGTCTCTGACGGATCTGCTGCTTCCGTTTGTCCCATTGTCCCAAAATTTAAACGGATATTCCCGCTGTGATTTCTTTCGTGCCCATAACCATACTCATTCCGCCCTGCGTCTGCCCTGCGAAACCGGATAAATCTCTGAGCTGTAAAATAATCTTCAAATTGCTTCAATGGGATCTGAAGTACGATCGTCTCATTACGAAACGGTGCCTGGATAGAATGTACCTCATTGGAATTGATGATCAGAAATTCTCCTGCCTTCAGCGGATATTCCACCTCATCAATATAGAAAGAAAGACTCCCCTCCATTACCGTAAAAATCTCTATAGACGTGTGCCAGTGTTTTTCTCTGACATAATTTCCGTTTCTGCCTTCAAAAAGAAAAAGTTTAAACGGAAGTCCCTCATTGGGAATGATCAGTTCATGCTGAAACTCCATACCCATCCCCCTTTTCTTTTTTTCGTTGAGCTGTCTGTACATGGCGGACAAGGCTTCCGTAAAAAGCTGCCAGGATCTGCTGGAATAAAGTACCGATCATAACGGGGAACAGTACTTCCGCCGGAAAATACGCCCCCGCGATCACTGCTCCCGCACTGATGTTACGCATACCGGAACCATAGATCATGGAAACTGTGGACTGCTTATTCTGCTTTGTAAAAATAGCAATAAGCCAGCCGATCGCATATCCGCCAGCTGCCAATACAAGGATCGTCACTGCCACTTCCAGTCTTTCTCCATTCAGGTGTTTCATATATGGTGAAACCTTGGATGAATTGGAAGTCACCACAAAGATCAGACACATTTTTGAAAAAGGTGCCAGTTTTTTCGGCCAGGTCTCCATGACTTTTCCATGGCTGACTTCATTGAGGCACATGGCAAGTACCGCCGGAAGTGCGATCATAAATACCAGTTCCTTCATCATACCCATCGTATCCATTTTCACACTGGAGCCTACCAGGATTTTCAATGCAGCAGGTATGAGAAAAGGTGCCAGTATCGTGTCGATAACCACCAGCGAAAGAGAAAGTGGACTGTTACCATTATAAATCGATACCCACATCAGACTGATCACAGCCGTCGGCACGGAAAACTCCAGCACCATTCCTGTGATATAATTGGCATTTCCGGGGAACAGCAGATGTCCGATCCCGCAGGCAATCACAGGTACCAGCACATGAAGGACAAAAAGCATCAGGATCAGAGGAAGCGGTCGTTTAAACACATCCGCAACATCCCGAAACCTGGATTTCAACGCTCCGATAAAAGTCATAAACGCAAACGCATACGTTACATACGGAACACCATGCTTCGCAATATCCGGAAAGAGTACTCCCATAAGGAGACACACCGGTGTCACAAAAGCCATCCATTTCTCTATAAAACTGTTAAATTTTTCCAGCATACTACACCTCTTTACCTTTTACGCTTTCTTTGATTTCTTTCAGTGTAGCATAAATTCATTACAACGCAAGAAAAATATAAATTTATAAATACTGGACATGTAGAACAGATATGGTACAATAAGAAAAAATTTTGTTACCGGTAGTTTTACGACATAAGTTAGGAGTACAACATTCATGAAAAAACAAAACCGATACCTTTGCATTTATTCTTTTTCTATCACTTTTCTGCTGATGCTGATTTTATTCTGGCATTATGGATACGCACCTTTCGGTGGAAATTCCATGGCTTCCCACGATGCCAGTGTCCAATATCTGGATTTCTATTCCTATTTCAAGGATGTTCTCTCGGGAAAAAACAATATCACCTACACCTTCAGCAAAACTCTGGGCGGCAATAATATCGGCGTTTTCAGTTACTATCTGACCTCTCCGTTCATGCTGCTCTGTGTATTTTTCAAAAAGACACAGCTTCATGCTTTTTTTGATGTACTTGTAATGCTGAAGCTTTCCACAGCTTCCTTTACTTTTTGCTGGTTTCTGACCGGCCGTTTTCACAAACATTTTTCCGCCGGCAATACTTCCATAAAAAATTTTTCCATGGTAATTCTTTCTGTCAGTTACGGTCTCTGTCAGTATTCTATTGCACAAAGCTGTAATCTGATGTGGCTGGATGGCGTTTATATGCTTCCACTGATCCTTCTTGGCGTATACCATATGGTCTGCGAAAAAACAGCATGGAAACTGGCAGTTCCAGTGGCCCTGTCCATTCTTTTCAACTGGTACACCGGAGGTATCAACTGCCTCTTCTCCGGGATCTGGCTTTTTCTGGAACTATGCCTTTATGCAACATCCCTGCCGTTTTCCAAAAAAGTATTGAAAAGCTGTCTAAAGTCCATATTGTACTATATATTTTCCATGTTTTCCGGTGTTCTGTGCAGCTGTATTCTCTTTCTGCCTACAATATCTGCCATGCGCAATTCCAACCGCGGACAACTGGATCTTTACTGCCTTAAAAATTTCAGTTTTACCGGAAATATCCTTACCGCGTTATCCAATTATGTTTTTGGCTCCACAAGCGTTTATGGCTGCGTCTCCCTTTTCTGCGGAACTTTTGCCATCCTCGGTCTGATCGCTCTGTTTCTGTCGAAAAAAATATCCCGAAAACAGAAACTGATCTTTGGATGTTTTACTTTTCTTTCCATCCTTCTGATCTACTGGTTTCCTTTTTATACTGTCTTTTCACTGTTTAAAAATGTCAGCAGTTACTGGTACCGCTATTCTTATATAAATATTTTCGGCATTCTCTTTGTGGCCGCTGTTTTCTACCTTACAGTCCTGGAACAGGAAAATACCTGTATTCTGGTAAAAAGCAGTCTTATTTTTGCACTTTTGATGTTTTTACTTCGCTGCAGGCTTACAGACAGAAAATCACTTCAGGAAACCGTACTCATCATACTGGCGGCTTTACTTACCGGAGTTGTTTTTTCTTTGCTTCTGCTATCCTGCAGACAGCGGCACAGACTTTACAAGCAGCTCTCATTTCTTGCGGCTGTGGCTCTTTTTCTGGGTCAGACCGCTTATAATACCCAGCTCCTGATGAACACTTATCACGTTTCCGATGATGCAAAGTACCGTTCTTATTCCATGAATACCCGAAACCTCATTGATACTATCCGAAAAAAAGATTCCGGAATTTACCGAATTTCCCAGACAACCTCCCGAAAAATGCTGAAAAGCCTTACCACTGCCAATTATGATGAAGCTTTTGGATTCAATTACCGTTCTATCGCAGGTTATACTTCTTCCCCGGATGACAACCAACGAGATTTTCTGGAGCATCTGGGTTATCGCAAATGTGGAGAAAACATGAACATTACCAATGCTTCCATCATTGGTGCGGATTCTCTTCTTAGCGTAAAATATATTTTATCCCCTTATCGGATCAACGGACTGCAGAAAATTTCTTCCATAAAAAGCAAAGGTAGAAAAAAGGCATATAGGAATCCCTATGCGCTTCCTTTTGCCCTGATCTATCCAGATCACCATCCTGATCTTACAGAGAAAAAAACAAATACAGACCCGGAAAATCCGTTTGAATATCAGAATTATCTTTACAGCATTTTATACGGACAGGATATCTCCATCTACGAACCTCTTCATTACAGAAGAACTTCCATAGGCAATTCCCAAAAAGGTACTCCTCAGATCTACTCTGTTGATCTGAAACAGGGGAATTATGCTTTCTATGGAAACATTCCCTGGGATACTGTTATGGACCGGGCCATGCTCACTGTAAACAAAACCTATACCACCCGGTATTCCTGGTGGCTTGCTCCCTCTTTGTTTTACATTCCTTCCAGGCAAAATGCGCGGACTGCATCCGTATCCATCAAGTCTGCTGAAGGTTACAGCATACACCCTGATGGTGAACAGTTTTACGGTCTGAATCTGGATATCCTTTCCCGTATTACCCGCAAAATTTCTTCCGGTCAGCCAGATAAACTCTCTGTAAAAAATGGCTATATCCGCGCCGTATGTCATAATGTTACGGACGATCACCATTCCCTGTATCTTTCTGTTCCCTATGACCGGGGATGGCAGATTTACATAAACGGAAAAAAGACCTCTTATAATCTCATTGATAACTGCCTGTACTCTCTTCCACTGAAAAAGGGAGACAATACCATCGAAATGAGGTATGTATGTCCTATGCTTCGTGTTGGAGCTGTAATTTCCATTTTGGGAATTCTGTTGACAATTACCATGACTTTGATAGAAAATAAGAAACGGAGGTTAGAAAAATGATTTCTTTGATTATACCATGTTTTAACGAAGAAGAATCCCTTCCGCTTTTTTACCCGGAAGCGACTTCTGTTCTTCAGAAAATGAACTGCGATTATGAACTTATTTTTGTGAATGACGGTTCCAGAGACAGAACCCTTGCGATTTTAAAAGAACTTTCAGAAAAAGATCCTCATGTGATCTATCTTTCTTTTTCCAGAAACTTCGGAAAGGAAGCAGCCATGTATGCAGGCTTCTGCAATGCCCGTGGTGATTACGTTGCGGTCATGGACGCTGACCTGCAGGATCCGCCATCGCTCCTTCCGGAAATGCTGGAGAAACTGGAATCCGGAGAATATGACAGCGTTGCCACCAGGCGTGTCAGCCGCGATGGCGAACCACCCATTCGAAGTTTTTTTGCCCGGAAATTCTATCAGCTTATTAACAAGATCTCTGATGCGGATATCGTGGACGGTGCCAGAGATTTCCGTCTGATGAAGCGCAGTATGGTAGATGCCATCGTCTCCATGAGCGAATATAACCGTTTTTCCAAGGGAATCTTCGGATGGATCGGTTTCAAAACCCTCTGGCTCCCGTACAAAAATATCGAACGTGTTGCCGGCGAGACCAAATGGAATTTCTGGAAGCTGTTTAAATATGCCATCAGTGGGATCATTAATTTCTCACAGGCACCGCTGACCATTGCTTCCTGGTTCGGAACCAGCATGACTGGTGTTTCCTTCCTGGCTCTGATCGTTATCGTACTGCGTAAGCTGATATTTGATGATCCGGTTGACGGATGGGCCTCCATCATCTGCGTGATCATTTTCATCGGCGGACTGCAGCTTTTCTGTCTTGGCATTATGGGACAGTACATAGCAAAAACCTATATGGAAGTTAAAAACCGTCCACATTACATCATTGCAGAGTCCAATAAAAAGGACTTTTCTCCTATACGCTGATCTTTGGATCTTTACTCTGTCGGCAGCTCTACCACCTGATATTCGTGGTTCAGCGCCGGCAGGATTTTTTCTTTTACATCACTGGTTTTCATTAACAGAGTGGATGTATTGATACACGGATGGCATCCGAAGTATTCCTCATCCAGAACTTCCCTGTCGATCACCAGGTGCACTCTTTTTTCCCTGTCAAAGATCAGTCCCATAAGACTTAATGACCCCGGTGTAATGTTGAGATATTCCTCCATCTGCTCTCCATCTGCAAAAGAAAGTCTGGCTGTTCCGATCTGTTTGGACAGGAATTTCGTTTTAAACGGCTTCTCCCCCGGCATCAGCAAAAGATAAAAATCCGTTTTCTGACGGTTGCACAAAAACAGATTTTTGCATATTTTCGCTTCCAGAAGATGATCCACTTCCTCACAGGCTTCCATAGTCATCAACGCCTCATGATCTACCCTCTTATATTCAATTCCCAGACTGTCCAGAAAATCGTACACTGCGATTTCTTTCTCCAGGCGTCCTTCCGTATTTTCCGGTCTTCCCGTATAGATGGTTTTGTCAATTCTTGGTTCTTCCATGTTTTCCGTTTCCTCCTGATCTTTCATTTCACACCTTTGTTTCATCCTTATTTTACAAGCATCTGTCCGGCAAAAACAGCCAGCACGCCAAAAACTGCACTTAAAATCACATAAAGAAGCGCCAGGCCAATCTGACCTTTTTCCATCATAATCCCTGTCTCATATGCAAAAGTAGAAAATGTGGTAAACCCGCCACAGATTCCCACTTTTAGAAACAGTACGAGTCCTGGATCCAGAGACGTATTTTTTGCCGCGGCTGCAGCAACAATCCCAATTACAAATGCGCCTGTTACATTTATGATCAATGTTTTTACCGGAAATCCCTGACTGTTTTCCACTGGCAGTAATCCCAGAAGATATCTGCACACAGAACCTATAAAGCCTCCCATTCCCACAAATAAACAGTTTATCATTGTCTTTTCCTCCCACCTGATTATATCAGTCCGGAAAAATATCCGCAACCTTACCGTAATTGCTTTCTGCCCGGTGTTTTCCCTTTGCATTCCCACCGGTTCATGATATACTGAATCTATCTCTGTCTGTCCTGTCAGATTGCAGGGCAAACATATTTATTTTGAAAGGAATCATCATGAAACGTATTAAAAACATCGATCTGCTCCGGGCAGGAGCGATCCTCTACATTATGCTGTACCACTGCTATGTTCTGTCCGGGCAGCCGTGGCAGGCACATACAGCCATTCACACGATCCTGACACTTGGAGGCGAAGTGGGCGTGACTCTGTTTTTCCTGCTCAGCGGATATGGGATCTATCTTTCCCTCTCTTCTTCGGAAGAAAGAGGCTGTCTCCCTGGCTGGCGGGCTTTTATGAAAAAACGCTGCATCCGTATCATGCCTCAGTATTACGTCTGCGTTACAGTTCTTCTGATTTTTATGTCAACACAGATGTTCAGCAATGAAGGGTTTCGGCATATCCTTGCCTATTACACCTTTACGGAGAATTTTTCCCCGGTGACACACGGTTCCATCAATGGAGCACTGTGGACGATGGGTGTGATCTTTCAGTTTTATCTGATCGCCCCGTTCCTTTATAAAGCCGTCCGGAAAAACTGGCTTGTATCTGCCATTGTGTCCATTCTGTTTACCGTTATCTGCCGGTTTGCAGTTGTCCGGTATCTCCATGCTTCCGGAATTTCCGATACCTCCGTATATTTCGTATATGAGCGTCAGGTATTCACCGCACTGGATAATTTTGTACTGGGCATGGCGGCTGCCGCATTCTGGAAACATGCCGGAAACCGTATACAGGAAAAGCGTCTTACACTTGGACTTCCTGTTTCTCTCGCAAGTACCATACTGATCCTGGCATGGATTTTTTACTATCACAGCCACGGCCTTTACGGAACGGCTCCGACTGGTTATCCGGCTCATTCCATTCTTGCGGTTTTGCTTGGAATACTGCTCGTGGGCTTTTCCATCCTGCCGGAAATGAATTTCGGGATTCTTCGCCCACTGTACTTCGTGGCGCGAAACCAATACGGAATCTACCTGTGGCATATGCCTGTCATTATGATCCTTCAGGCCAATGCTCCATGGTTCAACACCATGAGCCAGCAGCGCTTCTGGCTGTTTTTGCCATGTATGATCGTGATCACCTGCGCATTCGGATATTTTGCAACCCGTTTCATCGACCATCCGGTTGCTTCAAAAAAGAAAGGATAATCACCTATGAAAGACAGAACTGCCGTCAATCACAAGATCCGCAAACATTTCAATGAACTGATCTACAACGTAGCCCGCTACACAGAGGTCGTGCTGTCCATCGTGATCCTTGTCGTGATCGCCCTGGCCGGACTCCGGCTGATCCTTACAACTGCCGGTACCTCCGTCATGGATATGGATACCAGTTTTTTTACCAGTTTCCTGTCACAGGCTCTCTCCCTTGTAGTTGGTGTGGAGTTTGTAAAAATGCTCTGCCGCCATTCCGCCCAGACCGTTGTTGAAGTCCTGCTTTTTGCGACAGCAAGGCAGATGGTTGTGGAACATCTCAATCCGACGCAGACACTGATCGGGATCGTCGGTATCGCCATTCTTTTCGCTATCCGGAAATATCTGATGACAGACAGCGATGATATGACACCGCATCACCCCCAGAAAAAAGACTGTTCTTCTGAAACCAGATGAATCCACGTGAAAAACATTTCTATGATCGGGTAGGAGGTAAATAATTATTTTATTTACCGTCCTCCCACACCACCGTACGTACGGTTCCGTATACGGCGGTTCTTTAGTTTTCACAGACTACTAGATAATAGTCAAGCATGGAGCTGTATCCTAGCTTGGCTATTATTTTCTTTGAAAAGATTTGGTTCAAAACTTTTGCCATTCTCCAATAACCTTTTCTACTACATGCAAGTTCCTTTGCTTTCCAATGTTCCATTCCCAATGCTTTTAACATTCGGTACTTCGTTTTGATTTTCTTCCATTGTTTCCAGTAGACCGCCCTGATTCTACGCCTTGCCCATTCGTCAGTTTCTTTTAGTAGTCCCTTTATATCTGTAATAGGTGTAGCCTAGATATTTGACCTTGCTGATATGAGCCACCTTTGTTTTCTTCCTGTTTACTTTTAGGAAAAGTTTTCCTTCTATAAACGGAATGATATTTTCCAAAGTTCTTTCTGCACTTTTTCTGCTTTTACAGAAAATCATACAGTCGTCTGCATAACGGACAAATCTGTGCCCTCTGCTTTCCAGCTCCTTGTCTAACTCATTAAGCATTATGTTGCTAAGTAACGGACTTAATGGTCCACCTTGTGGCATTCCGACTTCTGTACGCTCAAACTTTCCATTTGCCACAACACCTGCGTTTAGATATTTGTGTATCAATGAAATCACTCTTCCATCTTTGACGGTTCGTGATAATACCTCAATGAGTTTGCTCTGGCATACTGTGTCAAAGAACTTTTCCAAGTCCATATCTACCACATAGACATAGCCATCATTTACATTCTTTTGGCATTGTCTGAGCGCATCATGCGCTCCTCTTTTTGGTCTGAAACCAAAACTATTCTCCGAAAAATGTTCCTCGAAGATTGGCAAGAGTTCCTGTGCAATTGCCTGTTGAACAACTCTGTCAACAACTGTAGGAACTCCTAGTTTTCGGAACTCGCCTTTTGTTTCCTTGGGTATCTCTACCCTGCGAACCGGATTGGGTTTATATTTCCCATTCCTTATCTCCTGGATTAGGGTTTCCTGGTTTTCTCTTAGGTAGGGTAAAAGTTCATCTACCTGCATAACGTCAATTCCACCTTTTGTGTCAATGTATTTGAAAAAGTAATATCAATATCTTCTGAAAATCGATCAATCACATGATGACACTTAGATAGTGAAGTTCCACCTTTAAAAACACATCCAGGCTCAACCTGCGCCAGAAGTTTTAATATCATCGTAACATAATAGTCTTTTTCTACGATTGCTACCGGACGCTTTTGATCAACAGATGCAGCTATGATTACATCTTTAAAAAGTTCTTCATCGTTATGCAAAAACATCATACAACCTCATCTCATATATATATCGATAAATTCTATCCGGATATTGTTTAATATAACAATCTATTTCTGTTTTTTTAATTTGTACATCAACAACATATTTCCTAATACGATCGGACAATATCTTGTCATTTTCGTCTGCATACTGATCTATATCTTTCAGAAAATCTAAAAACTGTAATATCCGGTAATTTTCCTTTGTTACCAGAACTCTTGCTTTACGGAGAAGAACTCTTCTTCCATGCAGATTTACCTCCCGTACCCTGGCACTGGCATTATTTGATACAATTTCCACCATATATGGCACCTGTGTAGTAACACCCAGCTGATTTGCAAAAGTATATCCTGAATAATATCCATCAACTCTTCCATTTCGCGATATATATTTATATCTCGCCACAGTATCTGCTCCAAGGGGAACTCCCCCTTTTAATCGACTCTCCTTTGGAATATAGTAAACGCCTGTATCAAATCGCCTGATCTTTCCAGAATCGCACAGTATTTTAAACATCTGACGAAGATTTACATTTGAAACTGGAAGACTAACATCCGCAACAAAAATAGGTTCATTCGGCTTATAGTTTGAACACAAATACTCGTATAACATTGTTATCCTCCTTATAACGTATTTTAATTTTAATAGTTATATTTTGTTATCTACATAATAACCTATTTTTATTTATATTGTCAATTTACGTTATCATTATATTTATATGTAATTTTCACTCTTATATTCTTCCTATTACTTATAGCATTTCCGGGTGCCACCAAAAAAGGGGAAGCTCTTCCGGATAAAAAGAGCTTCCCTATATATTTCTTATATTTCACATCCACCTGCAAGAATGCTGAACGGAGTACTTCACAATTATCCATACTTTCTTTCAATTTTGAATCTTTACAATCTTATCTCTTACCTGCTATATAGGTCTCAAAACTGTTCGTAGGTATAATACTGAAAAATTTCTTCCATGACAGCTATCTCCAGATAATATACCCCGCATAGATCAGATACAGGCACACCATGGAAATTCCCTCTTTCCGGCTGATCTTACGCTTCGTTGCGGCATAGATCCACACGATCAGGGAAAATACGATCAATATCACAATATCGATAATGTTCTCCCGGATCAGTGCCACCGGATTGATGGCAGACGCAATTCCAAGGACCATCAGGATATTGAAAATATTGGAACCTACTGCATTTCCCACTGCCATATCCACTTCATTCTTTCTGGCTGCAACCACGGATGTCACAAGCTCCGGAAGGGAGGTTCCGATGGAAACAATGGTAAGTCCCACCAGTGTCTGGCTCATTCCCAGATCAATGGCGATGCGGCTGGCAGCATCTACGGTAAGATCTCCGCCAAAAGCAATGGCAAGCGCGCCTCCAACGATAAAGAGAATACTCTTCGGCCAGGAAAGGATGCCGATTTCTTCTTCCAGTTCTTCAATTCCTTCGATCTCCACATTTTTTCCTGCTGCTCTGGCTTTCATGGCACTTTGGATCATTGCCACAATATAGCCTGCAAAAAATCCCAACAGGATCATTCCATCCAGATGGCCAAGTGTCATTCCGCTCTTATCTCCCACTGCCAGGATTCCAAGCCCCAGAAGGAGGAACGCACAGATCATGGAAAAAGGAATATCTCTCTTAATGGTTTCCTTCTGCACCAGGATCGGGGTCAGAATGGAACAGACTCCAACAACTACCATCAGGTTAAAAATATTGGAACCTACCACGTTACTGACCGCAAGTTCATTGTTATTGACCAGTGACGCAGTGACACTGACTGCCGTTTCCGGAAGAGATGTTCCCATTGCCACGATGGTAAGGCCGATGATGATCGGCGGAACTTTCAGTCGTTTCGCGATACTGGAGCTTCCTTCTACAAAAAAGTCCGCGCCTTTCATCAGAAAAGCAAAACCTATCACAAGAAAGACTAATACAAGGATCAGGGGTGAGCTGTTTACCAGATTTTCCATTTTTCTTCTTCTCACTTTCTGTTTTCATTTCCCATGAGCTGGAGATCTGCTTCCAGTATGACATAAAAAAGACCCATGTATGCTCTGTTATAATAAAATATAACAAAACATACATGAGTCTCATTCTTTAAGATTTGCCAGGTTTTTCAGAAAAAACCGGGTCTGTTGACAAATCACACTTACGTGCGAACTACTCCCTCATGGAATTGAAATTTTTATTTTTTTCAATTTAACAGAATCGTTTTAAAAAGTCAACCCCTGGCCGATGACTTTTATTTACTCTTTTTTACTAAAGGCACATATTTTATGTATCTTTATCATTTTCTGCTTTCAGAAACAATCCTTTTCAGAATCTGTAACACTCCGTCTTCACTGTAAGATGGGCACACTTTCCTGGCTGCTGCCTGCACTTCCGCTCTGGCATTGGCTACCGCATAGCTCATTCCCGCTTTCCGGAGCATGGCGATATCGTTGAGGTTATCTCCGAATGTACAGGTTTCCTCCAAAGAAATCCCCAGGCGCTGCCGGATAAACTCCACAGCTATACTTTTCTCCCCTTCCGGCGGAGTACTGTCCATCCATTCTTTTCCGGCCGCTGCCAGTGTTACCTTATCCTTCCACGCCGGTGTAAAATATGGAGCACAAAGCTCCTCACATCGTTCCGGGTGATAAACGGAAAATTTCAACACCTGTTTTCCCTCAAGGGAAGAAAGATCGTCCACTTTTCTCATATCATAGCCATAGGAATCTCTGAGCCAGCGGAACATCCTTCCATTTTCATTCTCCGCATAACAGCACTCCGGTGTGGCAATAAAGCAGTCACATTCCGGCATTTTTTCTTTTACCATGCGATGCATGCTTTTCCAGGTCTCGTCTGGAAGTGTGTGCACCTTCAGGATCTTATCATTCTTCCGGATCACCGTACCTCCATCCGAAACAAAATACACCAGATCCTTCAACGGTTCAAACAGCTTCCTCTCACTGTCATACTGCCGCCCCGAACATACTACAAAGGTAATGCCCATCTCGGTCAGCTTCCGGATCACCGTCATATATTCCGGATTGATGGTCATGGTTCCATCTTTTACCAGAGTTCCGTCTACGTCGGTTGCGATTAGTTTTATCATGTTGTTTTACTCCTCTCCCATCTGAAATACCAATATCCTCTCCCTAGGATTTTTTCCGTCAAAAAGATCCTGGCAGTCGATCTCGTCCAGGAATTCCAGTTCATCCACAGTCATCAGATAGGAAATATATTCGTCAGATGGATAATAGAAAAACAGCAGCATTTCTCTTGTTTTTTCATACCAGGATTCCCGGATGCGTCCGATGACACTTCTCAGTATTTCCACAGAAAACGGATTAAAAAAATAAAATCTGTCAGCAGATTCCGGCACCTGAAAAAGGGCTGCATTTTCCAGTATAAAAGTGGTTTTTGCCCCGGAAACAGCCCGCTGCCTGTTTTCTTCTGCGGCTTTTATCATGCGTTCATCGTACTCCACACCTGTAGTCCGGCACTGACCTGCCATGCCAGAAAAAAATCCACCCTGCCTTTTCCACATCCATAGTCGAGCAGATGATTCTTTTTCCCCAGATACCCACAATACGCAAGCCGTTCCAGTACACAGTATGGCGTTGGTTCATATGGATAACAGTACTGATCCGACCTGGAATCGTCACGGCCGGTAGTTTTGATTTTCAGCAGCTTATCATATTTTACTTCATTTTGGTCCATGGTACTGTCAATCTCCATTTCCTACATCGGGCAGCTTTTTTTCTCCTCTTTGTCCATATCTCCACGGACATATCTGGCATTGAATTCCATATTGATCTCACGGATTTCCCTCTTCCCGTCAATATAATCCTGGTACATATCTGCAAGTCTCGCCATACAGCCATCGCAGTTCGCGGAAATATTTCCCAGAGATTCCTCCACGATCTGTTTACGTTCCTCTTTTGTTGTATCTTTGATCAGATATCCTGGCATTGTTTTTTCCTCCTGATAAGTTCACCTGTGTTTCAGGTGTTCTGTATTTCTGTTATTGTTCACTTTTCCTTGTCAAGCGGATATTCGCAATCCGCTTCGCTACGTAGCTCTACACCAAATAACT